>Ga0071330_1038892_pt1 | contig 40895 bp, 42 predicted proteins | sample GBScel77sediment_FD_63802 | JGI IMG/M metagenome (GOLD analysis project Ga0071330, IMG submission 63802) | Hot spring sediment microbial communities from Great Boiling Spring, Nevada - Cellulolytic enrichment Sediment 77C v2 (version 2) | ecosystem: Environmental > Aquatic > Thermal springs >...
CTCGGAGTGAGCAGACCAGAACAGCTCGAAGAGAACCTGAAAGCAGTCGAGATCAAAGAAAAACTCACAGATGAAGTAATGGAAGAGATAGAAAAGATCCTGAATGAATAAAAGGCGCCGGACGGCGCCTTTTTCAATGACAACAACCGCGTGATCTTCCCTGATGAGCGTACTGTTCTGGATTGTCTTTGAACTTTTCAGCGCATTTGTGAGAACAGAAGTAGTATTCCTTCCCCATGTACTCCACCCTTTCTGCTTCTTCCTTTTCGATCTTCATTCCACAGACGGGATCTTTCACTTTCATAAAATACACCTCCTTACTGGAAAATTTCGATTTGAATTAGGTTTCCATAATATGCTACAATTAGTATAGCATAATTTGGAAGGTGGGAAGAACTGATAGAGCTCTTGAGATCCTGAAGGAAAGATTCGTTCGTGGTGAGATCACAGAAGAAGAATACGAGAGAATGAGGAGGAAGATCCAGAATGGATGAATTCGAAAGGTGGAGAAAAGAATTTCCTGAGGTGAGTGGTGCGGTTGTGAGGATGAGAAATAAGGCTTTTTCTGATGGTTCAATCCCTGCAAAGTACAAGGTGCTGGCAGCTCTGGCCATATCAGTTGTGGAAAAGTGCAAACCCTGTACCCGGAGTTACTACCAAAAAGCAGTTGAAATGGGTGCCACAAAAGATGAAATAAAAGAGATCCTCGAGGTTGCTATCACCATGGGAGCGTGCATTGCAGAAACCTGGGCGAGGGAGGTATGGCAGGATGGTCGATCAGAAGATGATGGAGGATCGTGCTGTGAATAATAATGATAAAATAAAGAAAACCTTCACTGTGACAGGGATGACGTGTGCTACCTGTGCAAAGACCGTTGAAAAGGCCCTGAGAAAACTCGACGGAGTGAAGTTCGCGGCTGTGAACCTTGCTACTTCAACTGGTTTCATCGTGGCAGAGAAAGAGATTTCCCTCGAGGAGATCAAAAAAGCCGTGGAGGAAGTGGGATACGGAGTAACAACGGAATCTCCAGAAGATGTGGAAAAAAAGCGATACGAAGAGTCAAAGAGAAATCTGATACTTGCCTGGCTCGTCACAGCCCCCCTTGCCCTCCTCATGATCTACCACATGTTTGTTTCTGAGGTGCCATATTTCACCTGGATAGAGTTGTTTGCTGGTGCGTTCGTTACGTTCTACGTGGGAAGGGGAACGATCAGAGGTGCATGGATAGCCCTCACACACAAACACACAAACATGGACACACTCATCTTCTTCGGTGCGGTGACTTCCTGGGTGACGGCTGTTCTTGACAGTGTGGGACTTCCTGTGATGTCCTTTGGTGCCATCGGCGCGATGATCGTTGCGTTTCATATCACCGGACGTTTCATAGAGTCTTACCTGCGTGACAGGGCCAGCAAGGAAATCAAAGCCCTTTTGAAACTTCAAGCAAAAGAAGCCCGCGTCATCACCGATGAAGGAGAAGTAATGATGCCGATAGAGGCAGTGAAAGAAAGGTTCATAGTACTCGTGAAACCCGGTGAAAGAATACCCGTGGATGGAGTGATCGTGGAAGGCCAATCTTCAATCGATGAATCTGTAGTAACGGGAGAATCCATACCGGTTTTGAAAAAAGAAAACGATGAAGTGATCGGCGGTTCTTTGAATGTATCGAGTCCTATCAAAATAAAAGTCACAAAAATAGGAGAAGACACCTTTCTGTCTCAAATGATCAAATTGATTCAGGAAGCACAGGGTTCGAAGGTACCGATTCAGGCTCTGGCCGATAGAATCACCATGTGGTTTGTCCCAACGATCATTATTCTTGCAGTAGTCAGTGCCCTGGTGTGGTATTTCAACTACGAAACCTTCCTACCCTTTGTAGAAAAGGCAAGAGAAATCTTTCCCTGGATCATACAAACCAGTGACCCGCTGACCTTCTCTGTCTTCGTCTTCGTTGCAACGATCGTCATAGCGTGTCCGTGCGCTCTTGGTCTTGCAACTCCCATGGCGCTCGTCACGGGAACGGGGCTTGCTGCAAAGAAGGGCCTTCTCATAAGAAACGCCGAGGCGATTCAGACATCGAAGGATGTAGGAGTGGTGCTCACAGACAAGACAGGAACGCTCACCGAGGGTAGTCCAAAGGTGGTGGATCACAATCTCTCCGCTGAACTGATCAAAATTGTTACGAGTATAGAGAGAAACTCGAACCATCCTCTTGCAAAGGCAATTTCTGAACTTTCTCAGAATGTAGTTGAGGTAGAAAGCGTGGAGGAAGTCCCAGGAGAAGGAGTGAGGGCACGTTACAAGGGAGAAGAGTATTTTGTCGGGAAGCCTCTGGATTATTCAAAGTACGAGTCTCTCCTGGAGGAAGGAAAGACCGTAGTTGAGGTGAGAAGAAACGGTGAAGTTGTAGGATTTCTCGCAATAGAAGATCCAATCAGAGAAGACAGTTCCGAGGCTGTGAGAAAACTCAAAGAGATGGGAATAGAACCTGTCATGATAACGGGAGACAATGAAAAGACTGCAAAAGCGGTTGCAAGGCGACTTGGGATAGAGAAGTTCCACGCGGGTGTGAAACCTTCTGAGAAACTGGACCTTGTGAGATATTACCAGGCCCAGGGAAAGAAAGTTGCGATGGTGGGAGACGGTATGAACGACGCCGCTGCTTTGAAAGGGGCAGATGTTGGAATAGCGATAGGTTCGGGAACAGACCTTGCCATCGACAGCGCAGACATCATCATAACAAAGGGCGGTATATCGAAAGTCGTCGATGCGATAGAAATATCAAGAAAGACTTTCAAAATCATAAAACAGAACCTGTTCTGGGCCTTCTTCTACAACGTGGTGGCCATTCCCATGGCGATGATGGGACTGCTTCATCCGGTGATCGCAGAACTCGCCATGGCTTTCAGTTCCATCACTGTGACTCTCAACTCTATGAGGGTGAGAGAGTGAACGATCAAAATCTGAGGAGGTGCTGCCATGAGGTACGTACTCAACGTTCCGGATATTTCCTGCAATCACTGCAAAATGAGAATTTCGAAGGCGCTGGAAGAACTGGGCGTTAAAAACTACGAAGTGAGCGTGGAAGAGAAGAAAGTGGTTGTTGAAACGGAAGATCTGGACAGTGTTTTGAAGAAACTCGAGGAGATCGACTATCCGGTGGAGAGTTACCATGAAGCCTGATTAACAAAGGTGTTGAGAACTTTCTTCAAAAAATCTCTAAAGACCTGATCCTTCAGGCCCTCACTGTGAGCGGGTGTGAGGGCCAGTATTTTTCCGTTGTAATATCTTTTCATCCAGCCCGCGATGGAGGTACCGTCTTCTGATTCACTCCAGAGGAATATCTCCACATCGGAATACAGATCCACGAAATAGTGTTCATCTACGAGTTCAAATTCAACGTCCTTGCCGTAGTATCTCACTTTCTTCTGAGGTGGATGGTGGATGAACCTTCCTCCAACAAGCCTGTTGTAGCTCTCTGGAAAACGTGCAAGGCCGGAGTGCCAGACAAAGAGCATTCCTCCGGATCTCACGTAGTCTTCCAGAATCTTTGTTTCTTCCTCTTTGAACCACGGTGTTTCATCGTCGAGGAGGTTCCAGCGTCCTATGACAACAAGATCTGGGAATTTTCTGATCTCTGGGAAATCCTCAGGACGAAGATCATTGATCTCACAGTTTAAGGCATATTTCAAGGTTTCCAGAAAGAGATCGTGATCGTGGTATTTGTCGCCAAGAAAAGAAAAAACTCCCATCTCATCCCTCCTAATCAGTATACTATCACCACATTATGTAACAGAAATGTTAACCATTGACTTTCTATCCGATTGAGACATAAAATTTTTTTGCAAAGATATGGTTATAGTACCATAAGAAAAAAATATTTTTACCGAGGAGGTGTGGGTTAATGGGTAAAAAGCTTCTTTTGATGCTGATTTTAGGCGTGTTTTTAGTGTCGGCTGTGTTCGGTGCAAAGTACACACTGAGATTTGGACACGTTCTTGCTCCAGGTGAACCGTACCATCAGGCGTTTCTGAAATGGGCCAAGGCAGTTGAGGAGAGAACGAACGGCGATGTTAGAATTGAAGTCTTCCCGAGTTCACAGCTTGGTGTGGAAGAGGACATCATCGAGCAGATCAGAATGGGAGCGCCTGTGGGATGGAACACGGACTCTGCAAGGCTTGGAATGTACGTTAAAGACATCGGCGTCATGAACCTTGCATACTTCATCGATTTCATGGGCGCAAAAACTCCTGAAGAGGCGATGGAGGTTCTGAAGAAGATCAAGCAATCTCCAACAATGCAGAAGTGGTTGAAAGAGTTGGAACAGAAATTCGGTATAAAGGTTCTCTCCTTCTACTGGGTGCAGGGTTACAGACACTTTGTGACAAACAAACCCATCAGGGAACCGGAAGACCTGAATGGTTTGAGAATCAGAACTCCCGGTGCGCCTGCATGGCAGGAATCCATAAGAGCTCTTGGTGCCATCCCTGTTGCCGTCAACTTCGGAGAGATCTACACAGCGGTCCAGACGAAAGCGGTCGATGGAGCAGAACTCACTTACGCGAATGTTTACAACGGTGGTCTATACGAAGTTTTGAAGTACATGTCTGAAACGGGACACTTCCTTCTCATCAACTTCGAAATCGTCAGCGCAGACTGGTTCAACAGCCTGCCCAAGGAATATCAGAAGATTATTGAGGAAGAGATTGACAAAGCGGGAATCGAAGTTTCTCTCAAAATCATGAAAGAACTCGAAGAAGAATACAAACAGAAGTGTATTGAAAAGGGTATGACAGTGATACCAGCTTCTGAAATCGACAAGGAAGCCTTTATGGAAAGGGCAAAACAGGCTTACAAGAATCTCGGTCTTGAGGATGCTCTCAACCAGTTGATCAAGGAAGTGAAGGGAGAGTAATCATCAATTGCCCGGCCCTTTCTGGGTCGGGCTTTCACTCTGTTCAGACAGAGGTGAGAGACGTGAAAAAAGTGGACCAGATTCTTTTGAAGTTTGAAAAACACGCCGCCAAGATTCTCCTTATGGTTATGATTGTTCTCGTTTTTGCTTCAGGAGTTGCCAGATTTCTAAAGCATCCAATAAACTGGGCTGTTGATATGAGTAGCTTTTTCTTTGCCTGGGCCTGTTTCTTTGCGGTGGATGTGGCCTGGCGTGAAAACAAGATGATGTCTGTGGACATCCTTGTGAAGAAATTTTCCGAAAGGACTCAAAAGATCATCAGGGTAGTGAATTACATCATTATCCTTGCTTTCATTGTTTATCTTATCGTGTGGGGCTTTTATCTTTCCTATAAAACAAGATACAGAACCTTCGTGGGGATACCAAACTTCAGCTACACGTGGGTCACACTGAGTGTTCCTGTTGGTGCAATTTTGCTATTCAGAACAACTGTACTGAAGCTGATAGAAGAGTTCAGAGGCAACAAGAAGGAGGAAAGATGACATGATCATAGTGCTCATTGCCTTCGCTGTTTTTCTGATGCTTGGCATGCCTGTTGCCTTCGCTATAGGAATATCCGGATTCCTCTGGTTTCTTCAGCATCCAGAACTTCCCATCACTATTCCGATACAGAGACTGCTTTCTCAAACAGTGAATTTCACGCTGCTTGCTATTCCCATGTTCATTGTGGCTGGTAATGTGATGAATTCTGCCGGTGTGACGAGAAGACTCCTTGATTTTGCCTCTACCCTCGTTGGTCACATGAGAGGAGGACTCGGTCAGGTTTCAGCTGTTCTTTCCACGTTGATGGGAGGAGTTTCCGGATCCAGTATTGCGGACGCGGCGATGGAAACAAGGATGCTCGGTCCAGAGATGCTCAGACGAGGCTATCCAAGAGGATTCGCTGTTGCCGTGAACGTCTGGACGTCCCTGATCACTCCTATTATCCCTCCCGGTATCGCTTTCATCATTTACGGTACGATCGGTCAGGTCTCCATAGGAAGACTCTTTGCGGCGGGAATAGGACCTGGACTTCTTTTGATGGTGGTTTACATGATCACCATATGGTTTGTTGCTAAAAGATTGAACCTTGCACCTGAACGAGAGAAACGAGCACCGATAAACGAAGTTATCAGATCTCTTGGAAAGAGTATCTGGGCTCTTATGTTTCCGGTTTTGCTGATTGTGGGTTTGAGAGGCGGTATCTTCACCCCTTCGGAGGTTGGTTCTTTCGCAGTTTTGTACGGAATGCTGGTGGGATTCATAATACACAGGGAGATGTCTTTCAAAACCTTTTATTGGGAAACCCTGGAGAATTCTCTTGGTGATATCGGTAGTGTGATGTTCATACTTTCAATGTCTACAATCTTTGGTTACGGTATGATATGGGAAAGGATACCGGAAAAGCTCGCGGAATTTCTCCTTGGAATATCTTCCAATCCAAACGTTCTGATGATAATGATCTCCTTGTTCCTGGTCTTCGCTGGTTTGTTTGTGGACGCAACGGCTTTGATTCTCATGCTTACAGCAATCCTGCTTCCTGTGGCAAGACAGGTGGGAATAGATCCCGTTCACTTCGGTTTGGTGTTCATTCTATCTGCTGCTATGGGTAATCAGACACCGCCTGTAGGTGCTTCCATGTATGCCGGTTGCTCTGTGCTCGGTGCAACCATAGAAGAATACATACAGGCATCCTGGCCTTTTCTGTTTGTGACGATACTGGCAATATTTCTGGTTATTTTCTTTCCGCAGATCGTACTGTTCATTCCGAATCTCATCTTTGGATAAGGAGGGAGCAAAGCTATGAATTTCCAAGGAAAAGTGGTTTTGATAACAGGAGCAGGTTCCGGCATCGGAAAGAAGGCAGCCATTATGTTCGCAGAAAGAGGAGCGAAGGTAGCAATTAACGATATCTCTGAGGAAAAAGGAAAAGAAACAGTGGAGCTGATAAAGGGTCGGGGAGGAGAAGCTGCGTTTATCTTCGGAGATGTGGCGAAAGATGCAGAACAGATAGTGAAGAAAACAGTGGAAACGTTCGGAAGGCTTGACATCCTGGTGAACAACGCTGGTATTGTGCCTTATGGGAACATAGAAGAGACTTCGGAGGAAGACTTTGACAAAACGATAGCCGTGAACGTCAAAGGGCCTTTCCTTCTTTCAAAATATGCTGTCGAGCAGATGAAAAAACAGGGCGGAGGAGTCATTGTGAACGTTTCCTCCGAAGCAGGACTCATAGGGATTCCAAGAAGGTGTGTCTACAGTGTTTCAAAAGCAGCACTCCTGGGACTCACACGATCTCTTGCCGTTGACTACGTCGATTACGGAATCAGGGTCAACGCGGTGTGTCCAGGCACCACTCAGTCTGAGGGGCTCATGGCGAGGGTGAAGGCTTCTCCGAATCCAGAAGAACTCCTGAAAAAGATGACCTCCAGGATCCCCATGAAGAGACTGGGGAAAGAAGAGGAAATTGCCTTCGCAATCCTCTTTGCGGCGTGTGACGAAGCCGGATTTATGACGGGCAGTATCATAAACATAGATGGAGGTTCTACCGCTGTGTAAGGAGGTCTTAGTGTGGATGTTATTCAGAGGATCAAGGAAAAATACGATGAGTTCACGAATGCAGAGAAAAAAATAGCTGATACCATCCTTTCTGATCCGAAGGGAATTATAGAGAGTTCCATCAGCGATCTCAGCGAAAAAGCAGGTGTGAAGAGTGAAGCTTCCGTCGTGAAGTTTTACAAAAAACTGGGATTGAACAGCTTTCAACAGTTCAAGGTGCTTTTGGCTCAGAGCATCTCCAGGGCACCGCTCGAGATCGTCTACGAAGATGTCTCGAGTGAGGACGATACGAAAACCATCACGGAGAAGATATTCAAAGCAACAGTGAGGGCCATCCTGGATACACTGAATTGGATGGATGTCGATTCCATCGAAAAGGCCGTCGATCTGTTTAAAAACGCTCAGAGGATCATATTCATCGGTTTCGCGGCCTCGGCAGCTGTTGCGTTTGATGCGTTTCACAAATTCACAAGAATAGGAAAGAACTGTCTGTTTTCTAACGATGAGCACATCATAGCAACCATTCTTGCTACAGCTTCACCAAACGATCTGCTGGTTGCCATTTCGCACACCGGAGAAACGATCTCTGTGGTGAACTTCGCTAAAAAAGCGAAAGAGATGAAAATGCCGGTTGTTGCTATCACAGGGAATAGAAAATCCACGCTTGCGAAGTACTCGAATGTTGTCCTTGCCACCAACACAAAAGAGACGAAAATAAGAACCGATGCGATGACTTCGAGAATAGTCCAGCTTGTGATTCTCGATACGATATACACGCTTTTAGCAGCAAGAGATCCAAGGGCAATAGAAATTCTCAACAGGAGTAGACTCGCGGTTTCAGAATTGAAGTACTGAATCTGGAGGGGGAAGATATGAAAAAAGTATTGATCGTGACACGAACCTTCGGAAAGTACTCCCAGGAACCTGTTGAATTCCTCAAAAAAGAAGGCTTCGAAATAATAAGATCCGACACTATAGATCCTGACATCCTGAAGGAAGTAGATGCTTTGATTGTGGGAACACACCCAGTAACAGCAGAAATGATAGAAAATTCCAGTCTTAAAGTCATAGCAAAGCACGGTGTGGGGGTGGACAACATAGATTTGGAAGCTGCCACGAAAAAAGGTATTCCCGTTACCATCACAGCCGGTGCAAATTCCCTTTCCGTCGCAGAGCTCACAATCGCTTTCATCTTCGCACTGATTAGAGGTCTTGTATGGGCTCACAACAAACTGTTTCTCGAAAGAAAATGGGAAGGAACGGTGGGACAGGAAGTTTCTGGAAAAACACTGGGTGTGGTGGGGTTTGGCTCGATAGGAAGAGAAGTGGTTAAAAAGGCTGTCTGCCTTGGAATGAACGTGCTGGTCTACGATCCTTATGTGAGTAAAGATAATGTTAGATTACTGGAGGCTACCCCTGTTGATGATCTGGATCAACTTCTAAAAGAGAGTGATTTCGTCTCACTCCATGTTCCGCTGAACGAAAGTACAAAGAACATGATAGGAGAAAGAGAACTCTCACTCATGAAGAAATCTGCTTTTTTGATCAACACCTCCCGCGGAGGACTGGTAGATGAAGAAGCACTCGTGAAAGCTTTGAAAGAGGGAAGAATAGCAGGTGCTGCCTTGGATGTCTTCTCTGAGGAACCTCCGAATCCCAATTCACCTCTTTTCAAATGTCCCAATCTCATCACCACAGCCCATATAGGTGCGCATACAAAGGAATCCATCCTCAGAATGAATATGATGGCTGCTCAATCTGTGGTGGACTTTTTCAAGGGTAATATTCCGAAATACGTGGTGAATAAAGAAGTAGCCCAGATTTTGAAAGAGAAGGGTTATCAAGAAGTATCTTGAACGGAAAAGGTTCGTGTGTTAAAATAACCACAGAAGCGAGCAGGCGTAGCTTCAAGCGGTGGAGCGCCGCCTTGGTAAGGCGGAGGGTGTGGGTTCGAGTCCCACCGCCTGCTCCATTTTCTATTTTCCTATCCCCAGGGGATGACATTGTGAAGAGAAGAAAATCAACAAGAACCAGTTCTTTTGGAGTAAAAGGCCGGGAAAGCCATGATTCATCTCCATTTTATAGTAGAGCGATCTATTCCAACTTTTCCCTTCCAAAACCTTCAGAGGAAGATCTCATCGAGAACCCACTTCCTGAAAATCTCTTAGACAAGGTCATTGAGGGGGATGCCAGAGAAGTTCTGAAAAAAATACCTGACTGTTCGATACATCTCATGGTGACTTCACCTCCGTACAATGTAGGGAAAGAATACGATGAAGATATGACTCTTGATGAATACCTTGAATTCATAGAAGAAATCATGAAAGAAGTGTACAGGGTTCTCGTCTGGGGTGGAAGAGCCTGTTTTAATGTAGCAAATCTTGGAAGAAAACCGTACATTCCTCTTCATGCGTATCTCATCCATTTGTTTGAAAAGATAGGCTTTTTGATACGTGGAGAGATCATTTGGGACAAAGGGGAAGCGGTGAGTGGTTCTTCGACTGCGTGGGGTTCGTGGATGTCTCCTGTAAATCCCGTGCTAAGAGATCAACACGAATATATAATTGTAATGAGTAAAGGAGATCTAAAGCGAAGAAAACCCAGTGATAGAGAAGCAAAATCAACAATAACAAGGGAAGAATTTTTAGAATTCACAAGGAGTGTGTGGAAATTTCCACCAGAGTCAGCTAAGAGAGTAGGACATCCTGCCCCCTTTCCTGAGGAACTTCCTTACCGTTGTATACAGCTCTACACCTTTAAAGGAGATGTCGTTCTCGATCCTTTTGCTGGTGTAGGAACAACTTGTGTGGCTGCCGTTAAAACAGGACGGCATTTTGTTGGAATAGAGATAAATCCCGAATACGTAAAAAAGGCCGAAGAAAGGGTAAAGGATATTCTCAGCAAACCTACTCTTTTTGAAGATCACTGTTGATATTTTTCTATCAACTCTTTTATGAGATCGTACCATCCTTTGAAATATTCTTCTTTTGCTTTGAGTATCAATTCAACGGGAAAAGGTTTGTAATCGATCTCTAAATAGTTTTCCTCTTTTTTTGAAAGCTCGATCAATCTTTTTACAGTAGAACTCTTCAATCCAAAACCACGCGGGTTTGTGTTGCTGCTCGGGAGTGAGTAGTACTCCTCCAACTTTGATTCATTTTTTTCTACTTCTCTCTGTAGGTCTCTCAATTTTTCTAAATCAATAACGCATAGTATTATTTTGTCTTTGTTTCTTGCAATGTAGAATATATCTGCCTGGAAGTTGAAAGTTAAAATTCTATCTTTGGTTGGGAATCCATCCCATGCTATTTTAACGTCGGAAAATCCTTCAGTTGTTTTTATACTGTACCTCTTTGTTGAGTCGTCTTGAAAAGTTATTTCAATATCCCAGTTTCTTTCTGTGTCTGGGGCTTGATTAACGGATTTTATGAAGTGTGAAAGTTCTTTTCTTATCATCTCAACTATGAAATTCTCACGCCTTTTACCTACATCGGGAGCTCTTCCTTCAAAATAAAAGATATCCCATGCTTTTCCAAGGATATCGATTCTCTCTTTGTTCTTTTTGAAAATATCAATGAGAGGATCCGTTTTTCTCATAAATCTTCTCCCCCTCCACAAACACCGCAATGGGATCATCCTCGAAAAGAAGTGGATTTCTCTCGTAGAGACAAAAGTCTGCTCTGTACCCTGCTTCTATCTTTCCTGTTTTTATTCCCACCTGACTTGCCCCCGCTTCCGTCATCAGGTAGAACGTTTCTTCTCTGGAGAAACCCATTTTGAGTGCGTGTTCTGCGATATATTTTGGGTCACACGGTGAAACGGGAGAATCCGAAGAGAAAGAGATAGAAACACCCGCTTTGAACATTCTGTAGAACGGATAGTGAAGAGCGTTCACCTTGACTTTCTTCAAAAGGGGCTGATCTTCGAAGAAGAAATGTGGCTGAACGGAAAAAGTGGTGTTTTTCACCCGTTGTAGATCCTTTTCCTGGACGAACTGAGCGTGGATGATTCTGTGACCGCGGTGTCTTTCGAGAACATCGAGAACAAGGCTCACCGCACTGTCTCCTATGGCGTGAACGTTCAAAATGAGATCGTGTTCGTCGCAGAAGCGAGCCAGTTCTTCGAGTTTTTCTTCTGTGAGAAGTTGCACACCCTGCGTTCCGTCGTCGTATTCACCGGAGATGAGAGCCGTTTTTGCTCCAAGGGAACCGTCCATGAAGACTTTGACTCCTTTAACGTGCACTCTCTTGTTGAGATCTCCGAAGTGTTCGGGTTTTAGATCCTTTGGTTTCAGCTTCTCGAAGAGTCTGATTCTGGAGTGTTTTATAATGGAAAGAAGCCTTTCCACGCTCACACCGTAAAGGTCATCGCTCTGAACGAATGTTACACCGTGTTTGAGAAATTCCTCTTCTCCTACTCTGTAGAATTCTGCTATTTTCTCTTTGAAGACGTATTCGTAGATCTTTTCCAAGTTCTCTACGAGATACCTTTCTTCGACTCCCAGAACCTCCATCGCTTTTTTGTTGAGAAACGCTTTGTGACCGCACCTTCTTATGAGAAAGACAGGCGCTTCGATTCTGTCCAACCTCTCAACAACCGATCCATCTGGTTCTTCGAACCAACCCCTTCCCACCACAACTTCACTGGTGAGATCTCTTTCGAAAAGCTCGTCCCAATCGTTGAACTGGACACTGAGTTTCGAAAAGCCCGTTCCCACAACGTGTGCGTGTGAATCGACAAAGCCCGGAACGAGGAAGTATCCTTTCGCATCAATGACAGGTTCATTTGCTTTTTCGACGAATTCTCCGTTTTCCACGAACAGATCTTTTTGAACAAACTCCCTTCCATTCCACACCAGGGCACCTTTTATTATCATTTCAACCCCCTGCTTCCCGGTTTTTCTGCCGGGATTCCCTGTTTGCAGAGTGGACAGTCTTCAGGATCGTAGACCGGAAGGTCGAGCTTCAGAAGACTTTCGAACGGAACTCCAAAGTCCACTTTTCCGCCGGAGCGATCGATGATGGAACCCACACACACCACGTTTGCTCCATACTCTTTCAAGAGCTCTATCACTTCCTTCACAGAACCACCCGTGGTCACCACGTCTTCAACTACCGCTGCTTTCTCACCAGGTCTTACGAAAAAGCCCCTTCTGAGTTTCATCACTCCGTTTTCTCTTTCCGCGAACAACGACCTCGCTTTCAGGTACCTTGCGACGACGTACGAGAGTATCACTCCTCCCATCGCAGGACCCACTACTGTTTCCACATCGTACTTCCTCAGAAGCTTTGCTAATTCTTCTCCCACGATGTCGCCGTACTCTGGGAACTCGAAAAGACGTGCGCACTGCACGTATCTTGAGGAGTGTTTCCCGGAAGAGAGAATGAAGTGCCCCTCCATCAAAGCACCGGTTTTCTCGAGGATTTCCTTTATCACAGTCTCATCTCCTTTATTCTTTTGATCTTTTCTCCGGGATTTTCGCTCAGGTAGATCTCTCTTCCGAGCACAGCAAAATCCGCTATTCCCTTCATTTCTTCGAGCGTTACGACGTCCTTTTGATCGTCTGCTTTCACTTCCATTCTGATGCCGGGAACGAGAATTTTGCCTTTTATCTTCTCTCTCAGAGCCTTTGCCCATGGACCAGGAAGCACGAAATCACACCCAAGCTTGTTCAGTTTTTCTATCCTGTCCATGTAATCCTCGAGAGATCCTTCCATGGAAGTGAGTTTCACCACAACGAACACATGTTTGTCTGTTGTCCTGAGGGCTCTCTCCACGCTTTCGTATCCAGCGCAGGAGTGAACTGTGAAACCTATGATCGCCGGATGATCCCAGCTCTTTATGGAACGTTCCACCGTTGAAGGGATATCACAGAACTTCAGGTCAAGGATTATCTTCAAATTCCTCTTTGCGAGTTCGTCGAAGATCTTTTTTCCGTGTACGGCGAGGTTGTGCCCCACCTTCACCACTTCGAAACTGCCGTTTTCGTCGATGAATCTGATAGGATCTTCCATGTCCAGACTGAGAACAGGTGTCATCTTTTCACCTCCAGCAGATATTTTCCAATTTCTTCCACAACACCGGGATCTTTGAAGAGAGCGCTTCCGACTCCTATCACGTCCGCTCCCACTTTCAGGAATTCTTCTGCGTCTTTCACGGAGTACACACCACCGCTTGCTATCACAAAGAGTTCTGGGAATCTTTTCTTCACTTCGTACACTGCCCTGAGGGCGATCGGTTTCAGCACGGGACCAGAAAGTCCTCCTAAGATCATCGTGTCTTTTTCAAAATGCAGTCCCCTCACCGTGTTCACGAGCGTGATTCCGTCCCATTCCGCTTTCATCACGAATTCCGCAGCGTCTTCCACGAAGATACCCTCTACTCCCACTTTCGCTATCAGGAAGGAGTCGGGAAGTTCTTTTCTAAGTGTGTTCAGGAGTTTCTTCCACTCTTCCGCGTTTTTGACTATGGAGAGTCCTCCTTCTTTCACGTTCGGACAGGAGAAATTGAACTCCACCGCATAGAATCTGTCCGCTACCTTTTTGAACACACGGGCCACTTCCAGATACTCCTCGAAAGAATCACCGCCGAGACTTGCGATCATGGGAACGGGAAGTTCCGGAATGTTTTCAACGAACGCGTGTATTCCGGGGTTTTCCAGTCCGATCCTGTTTATCACGTAGAAATCGCTGTCTGCCATTCTGGGAGTGGGGTTTCCTTCTTTCGGATGGAGCGTGACGGTTTTCAGCAAAACACCGCCCACGTATCTGTGATCCATGAGCTTCAGATACTCTCCAAAGCCGGCAGGACCGGAGAGAAGAACAAGGGGAGGTTTCAGCTCCAGCACAGTTCATCACCTCTGAATATAGGGCCATCGGTGCAGACGTGTTTCACACCCTCTTTTGTGAAGACGGCACAGGACTTACACGCTCCTATTCCGCATCCCATGTATTCTTCGAGCGAGAAGTAAACTTCTTTTCCTTTCAGGTGTTCCCAGCAGACTTTTTCCATTCCCCGAGAACCGGAGACGAGGTACCAGTCGTACTCTCCCGTGGAGGAGAGTTTACTCAAAAACTCCTCATCACCAACGGCCGTTTCGTGATCAAGTGGTATCTGGAAGGGAGTTCTGCTTCCCACGAGTACATCCACGTTCATCTTCTTTCGGAACGCTTCGGCCATCGTGAGGCATGTGGGAGAGATGATGAGAAGGCCTTTTCCAGGCTTTTCGAAGCCGTTTCCAAGAGGACCGTGACCTTTTATCTTCTCTGCTTCTTCGACGATCCACTTCGTTCCCTTTCCCTTCACCTGAACGGAGATCGCTGTGTGATCTTCCCAGTATCCGAGAACGAAAGGCTTTCTGACGAGTTTCGGTGTCTCCAACATGACGAACTGTCCTGGAGAGAAATCGATCCGCTCCTCGAAGAGAACGATCCAGGTATCCTCGTTCACTCTAATCGTTTTCTTTTTGGTCAGCAATAACCTCTCCATCTATCATCACCCATCTTCCTTTGAGTTTAAGAGCGACCACTTTTCCCTTCAGTCTGACACCGTCGAACATGGAATTCTTCCCTTTGCTTTTGAATTTTTTTGCGTCCACGATGAACTCTGCCTCCGGATCGATGAACACAAGAGTATCTTCTGTGAGACGAGCTTCAACACCGAGCACTTCGAGGGGCTTTTTCGTGAGTTTTTTTACGACGAGTTCGAGATCACCCAGGGCTGTGTAATAGGCAGGAAAGGCGATTTCTATGGATGTTGAGCCGTAGGGAGCGGTGAGAAAATCGTCCGGTTTTTCGTGGTGTGGCGCGTGATCCGTCGCTAGAACATCGATCACATCTTTTTTCACGGCCTCAATGAGAGCTCTTCTATCCTCCGGAGATCCGAGAGGAGGGTTGATCTTGAAGTTCGTGTTTTTGATGTCTTCGTAGCAGAAAAACAGGTGGTGCGGTGTTACTTCACAGCTGACCTTTGCCAGGTTCTTCAAAAACGATATCACTTCTACGGAGTACTTCGTTGTTACATGCTGGATGTGGAATCTTTCGAATCCGTACTCAAGGCCCGTCAGAACGGTTCGTGCTATGGCTATCGCTTCGTTCGATCTCGGTCTTTTCTGAAACGGTAGAGGAGCTCCCTCGTAGAAGATTCCATCCACCTCGTACATCTGGCTGTGGTCGAACCAGAGGGCTTTCTTTTTCTTTTTCATCGTTTCAACGAGTGTAGGGTAGTCGTACTCTATGCCGTCCGTTGAAAAGCCCACCACTCTTTCTCCTTCAGCTTCGATCGATCCGAAGGGAGAAACGGCAAAGAGAAACTCGACCGCTCTGTTTTTGGAGAGATCCAGGTGTCTTTCCAGAACTTCTTTGCTGTCTATGAGTGGCTTTGTATTGGGCTGTACCACCACTTTAAAAAAGCCTCCCACAAGGGAGGCTTCTTCTAAGGAGCTGTAATCTTCTCCACCATTGAGGCGAACATGAACGTGAAGATCGACAAAGGGAAACGTGGCAACCAATCCTTTCGAGGGAAAGGGTGTTTCTATTTCTTCTTCTATCCATTTCTTTCTAAACGGATCGTAGATCCTCACACTTTTCCCTCCGAATTCCTTTCCTGTTATTTTACCATCCACCTGGCGATCTCATCTATTACTCTTTTGTCAACGTGACCTTTCTTCATGTATTCAACCGGCGTTGATTTTCCTTCTCCTGAAATCATCAAGTGATTGAGATCGTCGAAGACGAGTATTTTCACATTTTCCCTGCCTGAAAGTTCCTTCAACCAGATCTCCTGGTCCTTTTCAGTCACCTGGTAGTCTCTGCCGCCGAAGATCAAAAGCATGGGGATGGTTAGTCTCTTCGCAATTGAAGCAGGATCTCTTTCTCTCAGATCGTAAAAGTACTTCGCGGGAGCTCCAAGGACGAATTCATCTGGAGGAATCTCTTTTCTTTTGAGTTTTTCCAGAATGTTCAGAGTTTCTTCTACGTTGCTTGCAAGACCCAGAGACTGAAGATATTTCAACTGATCTTCCATGACTTCTTCGAGCGGTCTTGCGGGCGGTGCTATCATGACAACACCGTCTGCCTTCGATCTTTCCGCTATCTCCGGTGTGAGCATCGCACCGAGGCTGTGTCCCAGCACATAAACTCGGGAGACGTCTTTTCTCTCTTTGAGTATCTTCACCGCTTCCAGTGCGTCTTCTATGACTTCTTTTTCGACGGTCAGGGTGGTAGGGTCTACTTTCTCGACGAACGTTCTTTTGTGGTATCTGAGAACGATGATACCCTTCGAAGACAGACCGTACGCGATGTCCTTGAATATCTTGTTTGGACCGATGGTTTCGTCCATGTCGTTCGGTCCAGAGCCGTGCACGAGGACAACAGCCGGGAACGGTCCGCTTCCTTTTGGGATCGTGATCTTCCCGGGAAGGCCGTTCACGGTGATATCCTTCTCCTCAAAGCTCTCCGGGTCCACGTAGTCTGGAAGTTCGTACTCTGTCTTTGTAGCCTGTTTGAAGAAGAGTCCGGCGACTTTTCCTTCTCTGTCCATGGTGACAAGTGCTGAGATTTCTCCTCTGTCGAACTTCAGAGTGAAGTTGTAGATCTCGTATTCAGCCTGGATGATTTTCTCGTATCCAGCGATTTCTCTGAAGTCACTGAGCTGTGCTTTCAGAGAGTTCCAGATGTTTGAAAGACTCTGGACACTGAGCTGTGCTTTTACCTGATTGGAACACATATTCAAAGCCGATTCGAAGTTTTCAGAGGTGAGATGTTGAACGAAGAGAAACGCTTCCTGATCGAAGGCACCAAACACCATCACACCGAGAAAGAGCGAAAGGAAGACAGTGAGTCTCATCTCTTTTCCCTCCCCTTCTTTTTGAACAGCACGTTCTCCTTCATCTTGTTTCTTACCTTCAGCGATCTTTCGACGTGAACCTTTTCACCTGTGAAGGGATCCAAACCAGAGTAGTACATCGCGGTGCTCACCGTTCCGGGAGTAGGTGTGAATATCTGGATCTGCTGAGGAAAGTACCCGAGGTGTTTGAGTATGAAGTCTCTCAAGTAATTGTTCTCCCTCCAGCCTTCTCCCGGATGTCCCACTATGAAGTAGCCGATCACGTACTTTCTCTTTCCTATCTTCTTTGCGAGTGTTTCAAAGCGCCTTTTGAACTCGAGGAACAGTTCTACAGGCGGTTTTCTCATCAGAGATAGCACCTTTGGATGAGCGTGTTCGGGGGCGAGTTTCAGCTGTCCCGGGGTGTACTTCACGAGTTCCCTTATGAAGACGTCTGGATCTTTTTCGGCAAGGACGAAGTCGTGCCTGATCCCGGAAGAGACAAAGACGTTTCTGACACCTGGTATTTTCCTGATCGACTCGAGAAGAGAGATGAATTCGTCATGGTTCGGTCGGACAATCTTGCACACGCTGGGATACAAACAGAACTTCTGGCACTGTCCTTTCGTTTCTCTGATGGAACAGCTCGAACCGTAGAGGTTCGCAGTCGGCCCTCCAACATCCGTGATGGTACCTTTGAAATCCTTTTTCTTTGTGAGGATCCTCACTTCTTCGAGAATGGAATCTTTGCTGCGGTAGGAAACGTGGGTCGTCTGGTGCTGTGTGAGGGCGCAGAAAGAACAGCTTCCGAAACAACCTCTCACGGCCGTTATCGAGAACTTCACCGTTTCTATCGCCTTCACTCTTCCCATCTTTGCGTAGAAGGGATGAACTTCTCTTTCGAAAGGAAGAAGGTAGAGCCGGTCGAGTTCCTCCTGGGAAAGTGGAAGTTGCGGGGGATTCTGAACAACATATCTTGTGTCCTGTTTCTGGTAGATCAGAATGTTCTTGTATGGATCAGTATACCAGGTCTGAAGTTTCAACGCTTCGGCGTATTTTTCGGGATTCTCTGAGATTTCATCGTAGGAGGGTAGTTCGATGCCTCCTTCAGGTTTTTGAGAGGACCACCAGACAACTCCACGAACACTTTTGCACTTTTCTATATCACCTGTTCTGGAAAGAATCTGTGCAATCTCAAGAACTGCCTTCTCACCCATTCCATAGACGAGGAGATCCACCTTTGAATCGATGAGGATGGATTTTCTCACCTTTTCGCTCCACCAGTCGTAATGTGCGAACCTTCTGAGGCTCGCTTCCAATCCACCAAGGACAACGGGAACTTCCGGGAAGAATCTCTTGATGAGATTCGTATAGACGATGGTTGCTCTGTCAGGTCTTTTTCCACCAGATCCACCCGGTGTGTAGTCGTCCGTTTTTCTCTTTTTCTTTGAGGCCGTGTAATTCGCCACCATCGAGTCAACGTTTCCAGCGGTGACACCGAAGAAAAGACGAGGCCTTCCAAGACGTGTGATGTCTTTTTCTGTTCTCCAGTCCGGCTGAGCTATGATTCCCACTTTGAAGCCGTGAGAGACGAGATAATGACCGATGAGGGCAACACCGAAGGAGGGATGATCCACATAAGCGTCACCTGTGACAAGAATGACATCGAGCTCTCTCCAGCCTAATTTTTTCATTTCCTCACGTGTTGTGGGAAGAAACACAGTATCACCCTATGTATTTTAAAACAAAAAAAGCCTCGTTTCGAGGCCTGGTTAAAAAACAGGGACGCAGGGGCACGACACTTATTTCTTTTGAGGTTGCTTTATCTTTTCATTGTGGATCGAAATCAACACATCTACCGGTATCAACACTAACATTTTCCTCACCTCCTTTTTGAGAATTACTCTCATTTTTCATGTGTAAGTGTATCATCGGGAGATTAAGAGTCAAATAAGGTAACGCTAATTATATGTAAAGAAAGACTCATTTCACGGTGAAGAAGGGAGCAATAAGAATCCTCACAGAAAAATTTTTGGGGACTTGACAAAATATTTGGTGATAGTCTAAAATATTTTGCAGGAGGTGACAAAATATGTTGCCCAAGTGTCCGGTCTGCGGAAAAGAAATGATAGTTACAGAGCTTCACTGCAAAAGAGACGATGTCACTGTGCGGGGACATTTCAAAGCGAGCCCGTTCGATTTTCTCGACAAAGATGAACTCGAGTTCGTGATTCTATTCTTCAAGGCGCGTGGGAATTTGAAGGAGATAGAGCGTTACACAGGACAGGGCTATTTCGCCTTGAGGGGGAAGCTGGAGAGAATCCTGGAGAAGATGAATCTCCAACCCCTTGGAGAAGTGGAGGAAGAAGCTGCAGAAGAGGATCTCTTCAAGCAGGTGAAAGAAGGGAAGATCAGCGTTGAGGAAGCTTTGGAAATTCTGAAGAAGAGGAAAAAAGGAGGAGAGAGCGATGTCTGAGGAGATCAGAAAGATCCTGGAAGCTGTGGCAAGGGGAGAAATCAGTCCAGAAGAAGGGGAGATGCTGATAAAGGCGGTACAGGAAAAGGAAAGAGAAGAAATCGGGCCAAAAGGTGATTTTTCTGAACGGGAGGGCGACTACATCCTCGGCGAAAACGAGATAGTGGAAGAAGATCTCGTCCTTTCTAAAAAGAAAGCGATCATAAGGGGAAAAATCAAAGGAGATCTTGCGCTCATCAACTGTGAAACGTTCTTTTCCGGAGAGGTGGAAGGTGATCTTGCCGTCATCGGCGGAAAGATCGAATTCGATGGAGGAACGGTGAAGGGAGATCTCGCTCTCATCGGCGTCAAAGAATCAGGGAAAACACCGGTGGTGGAAGGTGATATCGCGAGGATATCGAACTTCTTCGTCAGCGGTATTTTGAAAATGGTCTCTCCTTTCATCAGTAACATCTCTGTTTCTTCCAAGAAGAAGGTCGAAGGAAAAGAATGATCTTCCATGAAGGTGTATCTGATGGTTTCGACGATTCTTGTGGTGATGTTGTTTTCTTTGATATGGCTGTATGTGCTGTTTTTTTCTACTGTAGAGACAGCTCCATCTTCACCGGCGGTTTGGGAACTGGGTGTCACAGAAACATCCAGTGCAATGGTACCTGGAAGTCTTCAGGATCGATGAGGAGGGAGTACTGTGAATGAGCTCTTACACTGGAAGAGGAACTTCTTCCTTCTTGCCCTCGGAAGGTTCGTATCGATTCTTGGAAGTTCCATTCAGGCGGTTGCGATTCCTCTTTTTGTACTGGATCTGACACACTCTGGATCTGCTGTTGCCCTGATGACCGTAGCCTACATGGTTCCGAGGATCCTTTTCACACCCATAGCCGGGATCGTGGGAGACAGGGGAGATAGAAAGTTTCTCATGGTCTCGATGGATTTTCTGAGGGGATTTCTCATCTGTTTTCTGGCCCTTCTTGCGTTCAGAAACTCCGTCACCCTTCCCGTTCTCTACGTTTCTCAGATAGCGATGGCTGTCATGGACAATCTCTTCGACATACCGACAGGTGCGATGTTTCCCGATATCGTTCCTCAGGATTTTCTCATGAGAGCCAACTCCATCATGGGTATGGTGAGGATCTTTCCACAGATCCTGGGCCCCGCACTGGGAGGAGTGATCTACGGATTCTACGGTATAGCGATCGTTTTTCTTGTGAATGGGGTGTCTTTTGTCCTCTCTGCTATCAGTGAGATCTTCATCGTTTACAGCCGAAAGGTGGAGAAAAAGCCAGCAAAATTCTCTCAGATCCTTGAAGATCTCAAAGAAGGATTTCTCTTCATCTGGAACCACGAGCTCATACGAACCATTCTGATCTTCGCACTTTTTCTGAATCTGCTCATCTCTCCGCTGTTCATGGTGGTGTATCCTTACACGATCAGGGAAGTGATGAAATTTTCGGCTCAGGAATTTGGTTTCCTGGAGACTTCCTTCACCTTAGGGGCGCTTCTTGGGAACTTTCTGATCGCATCGTACCTGTCAAAGAAGAACATGTGGAAGGCCATGAAGATTTCTATCTTTCTTTTTGAACTTCCCATCGTCTTCCTTGGCTTTCTCGTCATGCCTGATTTTTCCTTGAACAGACTGGTTCTTTTCTCGCTGTTTTTCATCACGTTCCTGATAATGGGTTTTTTGAATCCCATCATCAACGTTCCTCTGGACACGGCGTTTCAAAAGATGACACCTTCTCACATCAGAGCGAGGGCCTTTTCTTTCCTCATTCTCGTAGCAAACGGAGTCACTCCGCTCGGATCGGTTCTCTACGGATACCTCGTTGATAGAGTGCCGGTCCATTTTCTTTACTATATTGTCGGAGCGCTTTCTTTTCTGGTCGCTGTGCTGCTTCTGGTAGCTTTGAGGGGAAAAGAGCTTCCCACTTGATTTTTCCAGCGTTGTTTGTTAGAATAGTAACCAAACAGGGGTGAAAGGTTATGCGATGTGGAAGAATAATATGTCTCAAATCGATTGAACACAATTATTATTACTTTTGGTTTAACAGGGGCACCTGTCCGTGAGTGCGACCGCTCCGGGCAGGTGCCTCTTTCGGTATCTGCCCGGAGCGATAGAAAACACTGAAGGGCTCCGGGCAGCGGAGCCCTTTTTTTATTACCAAAATCCCGTAGGAGGTGGTAGATCTATGATAGTCGTTTTGAAACCCGGTTCCACAGAAGAAGATATAAGGAAGGTGGTGAAGTTGGCTGAGAGTTACAACTTGAAGTGTCACATTTCCAAAGGTCAGGAAAGAACGGTTATTGGGATCATCGGGGACGATAGGTACGTGGTGGCGGACAAGTTCGAATCTTTGGACTGTGTGGAAAGCGTTGTGAGGGTGCTCAAGCCTTACAAACTCGTCTCTCGTGAGTTCCATCCGGAGGACACGGTGATCGACCTCGGAGATGTGAAGATAGGAAACGGCTACTTCACCATCATAGCGGGACCGTGCTCAGTTGAGGGCAGGGAAATGCTCATGGAAACCGCGCACTTTTTGAGCGAACTCGGTGTCAAGGTTTTGAGGGGAGGGGCTTACAAGCCTCGAACATCTCCTTACTCTTTCCAAGGACTCGGAGAGAAAGGGTTGGAGTACCTGAGAGAAGCTGCCGACAAGTACGGTATGTACGTGGTGACGGAGGCTCTCGGAGAAGACGATCTTCCAAAAGTGGCCGAGTACGCTGATATCATTCAGATAGGAGCGAGAAACGCTCAGAACTTCAGATTGCTCTCTAAAGCGGGAAGCTACAACAAACCCGTTCTTCTGAAAAGGGGTTTCATGAACACCATCGAAGAGTTCCTTCTCTCCGCTGAATACATCGCAAACTCTGGAAACACGAAGATCATACTGTGTGAAAGGGGAATCAGAACGTTCGAAAAGGCCACGAGGAACACACTCGATATATCCGCTGTTCCTATAATCAGAAAGGAATCCCATCTTCCCATTCTGGTGGATCCGAGCCACTCTGGGGGAAGAAGAGACCTCGTTATTCCACTCTCCCGGGCCGCTATAGCGGTTGGAGCTCATGGAATCATTGTGGAGGTTCATCCGGAGCCGGAGAAGGCACTTTCGGATGGAAAACAGAGTCTTGACTTCGAGCTCTTCAAGGAACTGGTTCAGGAAATGAAGAAACTCGCTGATGCCCTGGGGGTGAAGGTGAATTGAAAATTTCTGTGCTCGGAGCGGGATGCATCGGTGGATCGATCGCACTTAAATTGAAAGAAAAGCATCATGTCACAGCCTTCGACAGAGATGAAGAAACGATGAAAGCATTGGAAGAAAACGGAATAGAAACTGTTTCAAAGGAAAGCGATCTCTACGATACAGACCTTCTCGTTCTTGCGCTTCCCATGAGCGTCGAGGAGAGATTCCTGAAAGAAACGGACTTTTCAGGGAAGATTCTCGATGTGGCGAGCGTGAAGACACCTTTCATGGAAATAGCCAGAGAGAGGGGATTGAGCTTCACAGGAGGACATCCCATGGCCGGAAACGAACGAAAGGGAAAATCAGGTTGGGATCGAGAAATGTTCGACGGAAAGATCTTCTTTCTCTGCTCTCTCGACGGAAAAGAGGATGGGATGATTGAAAACATCGTGAAAGATCTTGGTGCCAGACCTTTGTGGATAGACTACAGGATCCACGACGAGATCGTCGCTGCGGTGAGCCACGTTCAGTACTTGATCTCACTGAGCGCACGGTACGTAGGGAAACCCTTTGAAGAATACGCGGGACCTGGTTATCTTTCCAACACGAGACTTTCGAAACAGAACATGGAGATGGCGCTGGATATGATCAGATATAATAAAGAAAACATCCTCAAATACCTGGAGAACGCAAGAAACTTTCTGAATGTTTTATATCATCTCACAGAGAAAGAGGATTTCGAAAACCTGAAAAAAGTGATAAGGGAAGTGATATCTTGAAGGTACTTCCGGCGAAGAAGGTTGAAGGAGTGCTGAGCGTTCCTCCGGACAAATCCATAACTCACAGGGCTCTCATTCTGTCCGCTTTGGCGGAAACGGAAAGCACCCTGTACAACCTCTTGAGGTGTCTCGACACAGAGAGAACCCACGATATTCTCGAAAAACTCGGTACACGTTTTGAAGGCGATTGGGAAAAGATGAAGGTCTTTCCGAAGCCCTTCGCTGAGCCAATAGAACCTCTCTTCTGTGGAAACTCCGGAACAACCACGAGGTTGATGAGTGGAGTTCTTGCTTCATACGAGATGTTCACAGTGCTTTACGGGGATTCTTCTCTTTCCAGAAGGCCGATGAGAAGAGTGATCGAACCTCTGGAGATGATGGGAGCGCGTTTCATGGCGAGGCAGAACAACTACCTTCCCATGGCTATCAAGGGAAATCACCTTTCCGGTATCAGCTATAAAACACCGGTGGCGAGCGCTCAAGTGAAGAGCGCGGTTCTTCTGGCGGGGCTCAGAGCCAGCGGACGAACAATCGTTATCGAACCAGCAAAAAGCAGAGATCACACGGAAAGGATGCTCAAAAACCTCGGTGTTCCCGTCGAGGTGGAGGGAACACGTGTGGTTCTGGAGCCTGCTACCTTCAGGGGTTTCACGATGAAAGTCCCTGGTGATATCTCGTCGGCTGCTTTCTTCGTGGTTCTCGGCGCCATTCATCCCAACGCTCGAATCACAGTAACGGACGTTGGCCTGAATCCCACCCGAACGGGACTCCTCGAAGTTATGAAACTCATGGGAGCCAACCTGGAGTGGGAGATCACGGAAGAAAATCTTGAACCGATAGGAACTGTGAGGGTTGAGACATCTCCAAACCTGAAAGGTGTGGTTGTTCCCGAACACCTCGTACCTCTCATGATAGATGAACTGCCTCTTGTGGCGCTTCTCGGTGTTTTTGCGGAAGGAGAAACGGTTGTGAGAAACGCGGAGGAGTTGAGAAAGAAGGAATCCGACAGGATAAGGGTTCTGGTGGAAAACTTCAAACGGCTCGGTGTCGAAATAGAAGAGTTCAAAGATGGTTTCAAGATCGTTGGAAAGCAGAGCATAAAAGGTGGATCGGTGGATCCAGAAGGCGACCACAGAATGGCTATGCTCTTTTCCATAGCAGGGCTCGTGAGTGAAGAGGGGGTTGATGTGAAAGATCACGAATGCGTGGCGGTGTCTTTCCCGAACTTTTACGAACTGCTGGAGAGAGTGGTGATATCATGAAATTCTGCATCATAGGGTATCCGGTGAGACACAGCATATCACCAAGGCTTTACAACGAGTATTTCAAAAGGGCGGGAATGAACCACTCGTACGGTATGGAAGAGATACCACCTGAATCTTTCGACACGGAGATAAGAAGGATTCTCGAAGAATACGATGGTTTCAACGCGACAATTCCTCACAAAGAAAGAGTGATGCGGTACGTCGAACCATCTGAAGATGCGCAGAGAATAAAAGCCGTGAACTGCGTCTTTCGGGGAAAGGGATACAACACCGACTGGGTTGGCGTTGTGAAATCGCTCGAGGGTGTAGAGGTGAAAGAACCCGTTGTCGTTGTGGGAGCGGGCGGAGCCGCACGTGCTGTGATCTACGCTCTCCTCCAGATGGGCGTGAAAGACATCTGGGTGGTGAACAGAACGATCGAAAGGGCGAAGGCTCTCGATTTTCCTGTGAAAATTTTCTCTCTCGATCAGCTCGACGAGGTTGTGAAAAAGGCGAAGAGTCTCTTCAACACCACTTCCGTTGGAATGAAGGGAGAGAAACTGACCGTTTCCGAAGCTTCTTTGAAAGGTCTGTATCTTGTTTACGACGTGGTGTACTTTGAGACTCCTCTCGTTTCTGATGCGAAGAGATTGGGAGTGGAACACGTTGTAAAGGGAAACCTCATGTTTTACTATCAGGCGATGGAGAATCTCAAAATATGGGGAATCTACGATGAAAGATCGTTCAAAGAAGTGTTCGAGGAGGTACTGAGATGAGGCTCACAATAGCGGGAGATTCCCACGGAAAGTACATGATAGCGGTTTTGGAAGGGATTCCTGCGGGTTTGAAGATCGACGAAGAAATCATAAGAAGAGAGCTTTTCAGGAGAAGAAATTGCTACGGTAGAGGAAAGAGGATGAGCATGGAAGAAGATGCCTTCGAGATCGTCTCCGGAGTGTGGGGAGGTATCACAACGGGAGCACCGGTGACGATTCTCGTTCCAAACAAAGCGGGCAACCCGGTGAAAGACGTTCGGAGCGTGCCGAGACCGGGTCACATAGATTACGCTGCCTTTGTGAAGTACAAACTGCCGGATCTGAACGTCTACGTGGAACGATCCAGTGCCAGATGGACGGTGGCTCTCACGGCGGCGGGTGCTCTTCTGAAGAGTCTCCTCAGAGAGTTCAACATAGATGTTCTCGGGTTCGTCACAAGACTTGGAAACGTGGAAGCGAAGAATATCCCAGACAATTTTGAGGAGTTGAGAAGAAAGAGGGACGAATCGGCCGTTTTCTGTCCAGATCCAGAGGCAACGGAAGGAATGATCTCCGAGATCGACAGGGCGAAAGAAGAGGGAAACACCCTCGGCGGCAAGGTGAAGGTCATTGCAAGAGGTGTCCCGGCAGGCATCGGGAGCTACTCCGATCTTTTCAAAAAGCTCGACTCGAAGATAGGTTCCCTCTTTTTTGCCATTCCCGCTGTGAAGGGAGTGGTGATTGGAAGTGAAGAGATGTGGTACGGCTTTGACTATCTGGATGAGTTCGAACTGGAAGACGGCAGGATAAAGAGAAGAACAAACAATCTGGGAGGAATAGAAGGGGGCATCACCAACGGAGAAGACGTTTGGGTGAACGTCTTCGTGAAACCCATTCCCACCACGGGAAAGCCGTTGAACTCTGTTGATTTGAAAACAATGGAGCCGGCGAAAACACCGTACGTGAGATCCGATGTGACAGCAGTTCCTCCCGCTTCCGTTGTGTGCGAAGCCGCGCTCACTGTGGTGATTTCGGACGCCTTGCTCGAACACCTGGGTGATGGAAACATCGACGACCTGAAAAGGAGGTTCGAGAATGAGAATCTTCCTCGTTGGGATGATGGGTTCTGGAAAGAGTACGATCGGTAAAAGGGTTTCCGAGGTGCTCGACCTTCAGTTCATAGATATGGACGAAGAGATAGAAAGAAGAGAGGGAAGAAGCGTTCGAAGGATTTTCGAAGAAGACGGTGAAGAGTACTTCCGATTGAAAGAGAAAGAACTTCTTAGGGAACTTGTGGAAAGAGACAACGTGGTCGTGGCAACGGGTGGAGGTGTTGTGATCGATCCAGAGAACAGGGAGCTTTTGAAGAAAGAGAAGACTCTCTTTCTCTACGCTCCCCCTGAAGTGTTGATGGAAAGAGTAACAACAGAGAACAGGCCTCTTCTGAGAGAAGGAAAAGAGAGAATACGAGAGATCTGGGAAAAGAGAAAACAGTTCTACGCGGAGTTCAGAAGGATCGACACCTCCAAGTTGAACGAGTGGGAAACAACCGCACTCGTTGTGCTGGAGGCTCTGGACGAGAAAGAAATCTCAACGATAGAAAAACCACACCTGGTGAAGATCATCCTCGGTGGTTTCAAGAGGGTGAGAAACGAAGAGCTGGTTTTCACCACGGAGAGGGTGGAGAAGATATACGGAAGGTACCTTCCAGAGAATCGGCTTCTTTTTCCGGATGGAGAGGAAGTGAAGACGCTGGAGCATGTCTCCAGAGCGTACTACGAACTTGTGAGGATGGACTTTCCCAGGGGAAAGACCATAGCGGGTGTCGGGGGAGGTGCTCTCACCGACTTCACCGGCTTTGTGGCGAGCACGTTCAAAAGAGGAGTGGGACTTTCTTTCTATCCAACGACACTTCTGGCTCAGGTGGACGCTTCCGTTGGTGGAAAGAACGCCATCGATTTCGCTGGAGTGAAAAACGTCGTTGGGACTTTCAGAATGCCAGACTACGTGATCATAGATCCCACCGTCACGCTTTCGATGGATGAGGGCAGGTTCGAAGAGGGAGTCGTGGAAGCCTTCAAGATGACGATTCTATCGGGTCGCGGGGTAGAACTCTTCGATGAGCCGGAGAAGATAGAAAAGAGAAATCTCAAAGTTCTCAGCGAGATGGTAAAAATCTCCGTCGAAGAGAAAGCGAGGATAGTAATGGAAGATCCCTACGACATGGGTTTGAGACACGCCCTGAATCTGGGACACACACTCGGTCATGTGTACGAGATGCTGGAAGGGGTACCTCACGGTATAGCAGTAGCGTGGGGCATCGAAAAAGAGACGATGTACCTGTACAGAAAGGGAATAGTGCCTAAGGAAACCATGAGATGGATCGTAGAAAAGGTCAAACAGATCGTACCAATTCCTGTTCCATCCGTCGATGTTGAGAAAGCCAGAAATCTCATTCTGAACGACAAGAAGATCCTGAAAGGTTCCAGAGTTAGGCTTCCTTACGTGAAAGAAATCGGAAAGATCGAATTCTTAGAGGTCGATCCGCTCGAACTTTTGGAGGTGGTAGATTGAAAGTACTCGTGGTGAACGGACCCAACTTGAACATGCTCGGAAAAAGAGACAAAAACATCTATGGAAACTTTTCTCATGAGGATCTTGTGAAGATGATAGAAGATTGGGGAAGGAAAAACGATGTGGAAGTGGAGGTCTTTCAGTCGAACCACGAGGGAGAAATTTTGGATAGACTGCACAGGCTCGATTTCGATGGTCTTGTGATAAACCCGGGGGCTTTCACCCACTACAGCTACGCCATAAGGGATGCCCTGGAGATCGTGAAGGTGCCGAAGGTGGAGGTTCACATATCGAACATACACAGGAGGGAAGAGTTCAGAAGAAGGAGCGTTACGGCTGAGGTGTGCGACGGTCAGATAAGCGGACTTGGTGTGTACGGTTACCTTCTGGCTCTGGAGTACATAAAAAAGAAACTGGAAGAACTCACCTGAAAGAATCAAGCACGAAGAAAAGACCAAAACCGATGAGGAACAGACCGGTCACGGCCATCACTATTTTATAGATCCGTGAGGATTTCAATATGGTGTTTCCAAAGACACCTATCAGAGAGTACCAGAGAATGTCTGAGAGAATGTGGCCGAAGTAGAAGGCAGTAACCCCAGCCAGAAACGATGTCTGCGCTTTGACAAGGAAAGCGCTGCCGACGGACATCCACCAAAGAAGAAAGTACGGGTTGGACAGTGAAACGAGAGCTCCTGTGATGGGAAGGGGGATTTTCAGATCGTTTTTTTCTACCTGTGAGATCTCACCTTTGATGGCTGTTAGCTGAGAAATCCCCATGAAAGCAAGGAAAGATCCTCCAAGAAGACCTATCACTTTTGTCACAAGCGGAGATTTCAGGACCCATTGAAAGCCAAGAACCAGCAGGAGAACAAGAAAAGCTTCCAGAACAACGTGGCCGGATATCAGTTTTATAGAGTTTTTCCAACCTTTTGCACTCTGGGATATGGCTATCATCATTAGAGGGCCCGGTGCGACCGCACCGGAAAGCCCCACAAGGAAACTCCCGAAGAATATGGAAATCATCATCTTCCTCCCCAAGAATTTTGAAAAATTTTACCACTCTGTTCTTTGCTTTTGTGTTAGTGTGAAATATATTTGTTTTAACATATTATGTTTTATGCATACAAACCAGGTTAGTTCCAATCATTCACAAAGTAGGTGATGCGTGTATCTGGCACTGGAAGAACGATACAGAGTATGCAATTACCGGTAACGAAAAATTTCATGCAGGTTTGTGGTACCGGAAGCTATGCGTTAAAAAAGGAATAATGGATGATATTAAGAGACAATATGAAGAGAATTTGTGGTAATCGATGACGTGTAAGTGCTTTGAATTCGAGAAATTAGTAGTTAACTTCTAACACACTGAGGAATACCTTCTTTCATCTATTTGTGAAACATGGAACTAATCGATTTTTACCAGAAACACCTCAAAACACCCTGACGTAGGTTGATATAATTTATCTTCTGTTTTTTGCTTGTGTTCTTTCGTTGTTGGACTATGCAATTATTCCATTTTTCCAAACAGTACTTGAAGGTGCTCTTTTGTGTGTTAGAATGGTTTATGGAAAGGGAGGATATGGAAGGTCAAAAAACATCTTGCTTTCAGAGTGTGTTTGTGGTATAATTTCTCTTGAACTCAACGGGTTTCAATAGTTCCTTAGAGGTATGGAAACTTGCTAGAGCATAATTCCACGTCTCATGCCTTTCCGGTTTCAATAGTTCCTTAGAGGTATGGAAACAATGATTTCTCAGTAGTGAGTATCTCATATCCTTTAGTTTCAATAGTTCCTTAGAGGTATGGAAACTCGGTTTCTGGATTCATTGCCGCAGCAACCCATGTACGTTTCAATAGTTCCTTAGAGGTATGGAAACTTCCCATGTTGGTTACTACCACTAAACTCTTATCGCTGTTTCAATAGTTCCTTAGAGGTATGGAAACACTATTCACCCGAAAATCCTGACGAATGGTCTCAACGTTTCAATAATTCCTTAGAGGTATGGAAACGCTGTTTTGTAGAATGCCCGGTATAGACATCTTAAGTTTCAATACTTCCTTAGAGGCATGGAAATCTGATACAAAACAAAAAATGCCCCTTTCGGGGCAAATGTTTGTTTTTGTGTTTCCGCTATCCGGTTAAATTACTCGTACCTCAGGGCTTCTATTGGACTCAGTCTGGAGGCTCTGTATGCGGGATAGAACCCAAAGAACAATCCAACGCTTGCCGAAACTCCAAATGCAACAATCACAGAGAGCGGATCTATCACGGCTTTCAATCCGTACTGACTGCCAAAGGTGTTAACTATCGTGTTCGAACCTAAGATACCCAGAGCAACACCTATGGCACCAGCAACGAATGTGATCACAACGCTTTCCACAAGAAACTCCAAAAGAATTCTGAGTCTTGATGCTCCTATAGCCATCTTTATACCTATTTCCCTGGTTCTTTCAACAACAGAGACGAGCATGATGTTCATGATACCGATACCACCAACGATCAGCGACACAGCGGCGATTGCAACGAGAACAAGGTTGATGATAGACACACTCTCAGAGACCACGTTCAAGATGGCTTGCTGACTGATGATGTTGTAGTAACTTTCTTCCTCGTGAAACTTTGTGTAGAGCAGGTGATCTATCTCCATGACTGCCCTTTGAGCAACATCCGCGGATTTACTTGTTGCGAGTATCATGGAAACCTTCCCGTGTGTCTGGAAGACCCTGAATTTTCCCGTTTCATAGGGGATCAGAATCATGTTGTCTGGGTTGAACATGAGAATGCTACCGGTTCTTTCGAAGATTCCAATGATTTCAAAGACGAGTTTTCTATTTCCCTGAACGAGGTAAATCTTTTTGCCCAGAGGATTTTCGTTTCCGAACAGGTTGTACGCCACTTCTTGTCCGATGATCGCGACGTTGGCAGTGTTGTCCTCCTGGGAGAAGGTCCTTCCAGAAGAGACTTTCAGATTCAAAATGTGGAAAATATCAGCTGGTGCAGAGTACACGTTAGATCTGGTGTTTGTCTCTCTGTACTGAACAAGGAAACTTCCATTCACAAGACCGATCGCTTTGTCAACACTCGGGCACATCTTCAGGATATCTTCTACATCGTCTTCCTCGAGCGATTCCACCGATTGAGCGATCGTACCTCCTCTTCCTCCAGTGAATCCAGGTGTGATCATGATGATGTTCGATCCAAGCGAAGTGAGCCTCTCTGTCACGCTTTCTTTCATACCTGCCCCAAGAGACATCACCATGATAACGGCGGTCACTCCGATCACAATACCGAGCATCGATAGAAACGTTCTCATCTTGTTGGCAAGAAGTGATCTCAGAACCTCTTTAAGTATCTCCATACACAACACCTCGACGTTCTACACCTTCGATTTTTCCATCTCTGATTCTCACGATGCACGTTCCTTCGTCCACCATCTCGAGGTTGTGAGTCACAACAACCAGCGTTTTTCCCATCTCGTGGAGTTTTCTGAACAGCTCCAGTATCTCTTCGCCAGTTTTTGTGTCCAGATTTCCCGTTGGTTCGTCTGCGAGGATGAAGACAGGATCGTTTGCCAGAGCCCTCGCTATCGCAACTCTTTGTTGCTGACCTCCTGAAAGCTGATTCGGCCGGTGATGGAGTCTGTCTCCCAGACCGACCAATTCCAGAAGCTCTTTTGCCCTCCTTTTTCTCTCCTTCGCCGGTACACCCGCGTAGATCATTGGAAGCTCCACATTTTCCAAAGCGGTGAGACGGGGAAGAAGGTTGTAACTCTGAAAGACAAAGCCTATTTTCCTGTTTCTAACCTGCGCGAGCCTTCGATCACCCATCCTCGAAACCTCTTCTCCTTCTATGAGTACCTTTCCCTTTGTAGGACGATCGAGACATCCAAGAATGTGAAGGAGTGTAGACTTTCCGCTTCCAGATGGTCCTATTATGATCACGTATTCTCCTTCGAACACCTCGAAAGAAACACCACGAAGAGCCTCGACCTTCACCTCACCCAGGTCATATATTTTCCACACATCGACAAGCTCCATCACCTTTTTCATCTTGCTCGTCCCCCTCCGGGGCCGAACATTGGAAGACCTTGTCTTGTTCGAAGTCTCTGGATTTCCTGCTGTGACGGGATGAGAAGCAAAACGTCTCCTTCGGAAACACCCTTTTTGATTTCTATCTTATCGTTCAGCTCTTCACCCACCTCAACATACACCTTTTGAGGTCCTTGGGGTGTTTGTTTCATCACGTAGTAACCGTTTTGATCCTGACTGACCGCTTCTTTTGGTACAAAGAAAGAACTTGTAGCTTCTTTGATGATTATTTCCACGTCGCACGTGAGACCAGGTATCACTAAGCTGGGAGGTATCTGATCGAAAGAAAACTCCACCGGTATCACGGTAACTCCACCGGACGTTTCCGCAACAGGACTGATTCTTTTCACCTTTCCGGTCAGGGTGAGGCCAAGCTGTTCGAAGGTGAAAACAGCCTTCATTCCTTCTTTGACGTTCTTGAGGTCGTATTCACTGATGGAACCTTCTACTCTGAGGGTATCTGTTTCCACTATAGTGACTATGCTGGTACCAACCGACACACTGTCTCCCACATCCACATTGACCGATTGAACTACTCCATTCACAGGCGAAACCACCGTTGTGTTCTCCAGGTTCTCTTTTGCTTTCTCCAGATTCAAACGGTTGATCTCGGTGGGAGAAGTTTTGTAGCTGTTGAGAGCGGAAAGATAACTGATTTGATAATCTGTGTCGTCTATCTTTGCTATTTTCTGACCTACCTGAACCACATCTCCCTCTTCCACGTAAATTTCCAGAACGTCTCCAGATACTTTGGAAGTGACTTTCTTCGTATCGGCGGTGACCTGACCCACTATTTCTACAGTTTCATTCTCTTTCGTCACAGTGTAGGTGAGATAGACAGGAGCCTGTGTTGAAGTGGCGTCTTTTTCAGAAACGGTCTGGGCACTGGCTCTGTTCAAAAAGATCACAACGATCACCAGGACCACCAGTACTGCTATGATCAGCAGGGTTATCCACTTTTTCAATTCTGATCACCTTCCTTGAGGAATTTCTCAAGATCGTATCCTAAGATGCTTATGTATTTCAGTTTTTCCAGAATCAATGAATTTTCCAGATTTTCTTTCTCGAGAGTTCCTTCCACGTAGTCGAGTTTCGAGAGAGTGTAGTCTTCTTCACTCAGGAAGCCTTTCCTGAAAAGCTGATCGTTTGTTTTGGAGCTTTCCTCCAGATCTTCCAGTTCGATTTCTTTTTGTCTCAGCTGAGACTCGAGATTGGCAATGTTGACAAGCTCTTGGCTCAACGAGTTTTCTATGTTTCGCACCTTTTCCTGATATTCCAGAGAAACCAGCTGGGATTTTCTTTTCTCTGCTTCCAGTTTTCTTTCTCCAAAGTCCCAGAGCGTCATCTGAAATCCTATTCCGATCGACCACTCGCTATCTTCGAAGTCGTAGTTGAACGAGAACGTCAGTTCCGGAAGATACGGAAGAAACCATGTTTTCTTTTCTATCTCTTCGGCTTTCTTTTGAAGCTCCAGAGCTTTCAGGTCTTCTCTGTACTCCAGAGTGGTGGCCGGCAGAGTGACCCCCTCGAGAAACTTTCTTGTTTTCTGATACACTTCTTCGTCGATGTTCTTTGTTTGAATCGTCTGAAGACTGTATTCTGCACTTCTCAGGGTTTGTTCAGTGGAGAGTATCTGCTTTTCCAGAGCTTTCTTTTCGTCGTCATCTTTTGCCTTGCTGAGTTTTTCGTTCAACACCTGAAGTCTCTGCGAGAGTATTTCGATCTTCTTTGTGTAGTAGTACCAGTCGAATATGTCCTGGACGGTCTGGATGAAAATGCTGTTCTTTGTGGATTTCAAAGAATACTTGCTGGAAAGGTAGTTTGCCTCTGTCTTCAACTTGTCCACTGTGTATTCCGTTTTGAGATTTCTGGACACACTGAGCTGTGTTCCTTCGAAGTTAAAAGACCAGTCGTCAGTGTTCACGGAGATCGGAAAGGAAAGTCCGAGCTCGAATCCGTAGATGTTTACAAAGTTGACAATTGGAGATATTGAGAAATCAGAGATACCATCCTCTGTTATGGTGATACCTGTCTTTCCCAATGAAACGGATATCTCAGGATTCCAGAAGTTTGTGTAACGTTTGTAGTTGAGCTGTGCTTCTTTGAACTTTTCCACACTCGACCAGTAACCGGACGAATTTTTCAGGTTCTCCTCGAACAGATCGAAGACGTTCCCCACGAGGAAAACCGGAACAAGGAGAAAAACCAGAAAAAATCGTTTCATTTCTTACCACCTTCTTCAAAAGGAGACTTCTTTTCCAGCGTCTATCAGGAAGTTCACGATCGAAGTGTAGTAGCTGCGTAGCGAATTGAAGTAGTTCTTTTTGGTGTTGAGAAGATTGATCTTCTGGGTGTTCAGTTCTTTCTTTGAGATCAGTCCCTTTTCGTATCTTTCCTGGTAATCTTTGAGGATGTTCTCGTTGAGGTCAACCTTTTCTTTCAGTACTTTCAAATTCAAGAAGGCGATTTCCAGAGAATCGAGGGTGCTCTTATAGCTGTCTTTTGCTTCTTTCAAAGCTTCGTCGTAGTTCATCTTTGATTTCTTGTAATTCAGCTCTGCCTTTTTCTGTTCGTACTTCGAAGCGGAAGCGGAGAGGTTGTTGAGATCGTATTCAGCGATCTTCATGTTCAGCTCCGCGATCTTGACGGAAGAAAGATTGTCGAGGTATTCGTCTTCACTCACAAGGTTCTGATAATCGATGAGAGGAAGCTCTATTTCACTCACTTCCACGCTGAAGATCTCCTCATAATCTTTTTGGGCTTCTTCAAGGTCTTTTTGGGCGGAAAGGAGGTTGTTGCTGGCTTCTTCGAGGGTGAGCTCTGAATCTTTCAGGTCGTTCTCGGAAATGAGATTCTTCTTGAAAAGCTCCTGACTGGTTTTGTAGTCTTCCTGGGCGTTTTCGAAGTTCAGCTGTGCGATTTCGTAGGAAAGGTCAGCGGTCAGGAGATTGAAAATCCTTCCCAGAACATCTTGATAAGCGGATTTCAGCGAGTTTCTGTAGCTTTGAAGGTTGTTGTAGTAGCTGAGTTCTGCGGAGAGTTCTGATCTCTTGTTCGTTGCTTCGAGTTTTGCTTTTTCGTAGTCCATCGTCGCGGATTCTAAGTTGATCTGCGCGATTTGATAATCTGTACTGCTTGCAAGAGCGGTTTGAAGAACATCATTCAGAGAAACAGAAAAGCTCAGCACAGAAACGAGAGACAACAGCACCACGAAGAGATTTTTCATACGAATACCTCCTTTTTCGATTGTTTGACGGTAAAATTCTATACTCTTCTTTGTGAAAAAAGTGTGAATTTCTCACAAGCAAAATGAGAAACTCCTTCTTTCAAACGAGTTCGGGCCTGGAGTAAGATTAAAACTGTGGTTGCTCAGAAAACCGGGAGGTGTTTCTCGTGATCACACTCGAGGATATAAAAGAAGCCCAAAGAACGCTGAAGAATGTGGTGCACAGGACCGCTCTTGCTTACAGCTCTGTTCTGAGCGAAGTGACAGGTGGAGAGATCTACCTGAAGATGGAAAATCTCCAGAAGACCGGTTCGTTCAAAATAAGGGGAGCGTACAATAAAATAGCCCACCTGAGCGAAGAGGAAAGAAAGAGAGGAGTCGTTGCCGCGTCCGCTGGAAACCACGCGCAGGGAGTGGCACTTGCTGCTCAAATCTTCGGTATTCCCGCTACCATCGTGATGCCGAAGTACGCTCCTCTTTCTAAAATCACCAAAACGAGGAATCTTGGAGCTCAAGTGATTCTTGAGGGGAACATCTTTGATGAGGCCTACGAAGCAGCTCTCAGAATACAGGAGAAAACAGGTGCGGTTTTTGTGCATCCCTTCAACGATCCTCATGTCATCGCTGGGCAGGGAACCATAGGGTTGGAAATAATGGAAGATCTTCCGGATGTGGAAGTGGTGGTAGTGCCCGTTGGTGGAGGTGGTTTGATTTCGGGAGTATCCGTTGCGATCAAATCGATGAATCCTGAGGTTAAAGTAATAGGCGTTCAAACGGAGAACATGCCTTCCATGATCGCTTCACTGAGAAGGGGCAGGGCAGAGCGGGTCGAGGGTAAACCCACGCTTGCCGATGGAATAGCCGTGAAAAAGCCCGGTGACCTGACCTTCGAGCTGGTGAAGAAGTACGTCGATGAGATGGTCGTGGTGAACGAAGAAGAAATAGCGGATGCCATCCTTTTCCTTCTTGAGCAAGCAAAGGTGGTTGCTGAAGGTGCAGGAGCAGTGGGGGTGGCCGCTGTTTTGAACAAACTGGATGTGAAGGGAAAGAAGGTAGCGATCGTGATAAGCGGTGGCAACATAGATGTGAACATGATAGACAGAATCATAAACAAAGGACTCGTGAAGAGCGGAAGGAAAGTGTTCATAGAAACGTTCGTGATGGACAGACCTGGTGCCCTGAAAGAGCTTCTCGGGATAGTGGCGGAACTCGGCGCAAACGTCCTTTCCGTTTTTCACAATCGCTCCGCAAAGGAAGTTCCCATTGGTTTTGCCAAAATAGAGCTCGAGCTTGAGACGGTCGATGAAAAACACGTTGAAGAGATAGAGAGGGTGTTGATCGCAAAGGGATACGAGGTGAGAATAGTCGTGTGAGAAAATTTTCACAAATGTAATTGTTATGAAATTCACAATGAAGAAAGTCCGGGTACAATGAAAATCAGGAGGTGATAGATTATGTGGTCCAAAGAGATTAACATCAAAAATGTAATTGAAATAAGAACAAAAACGACTTGTTACTTTGGGGCGGGTGCATTAGCTAAAATCGAGGATATACTGGATTTTCTGAAGGAAAGAGGTATAAAGTCTGTGGTAGTTGTTAGTGACAAAGTTGCGTACAAAGTTACAGGTGCATGGGATAAAGTGAAGCCTGCTTTGGAAAAGAGAGGTATAGAATACGTAGTTTATGATGATGTGACACCAAATCCCACAACCGAACAGATAAACGAGGCTACAAAAAAAGCGCTTGAAATAAACGCTCAAGCCGTGATAGGAATAGGCGGAGGAAGCCCCATCGACACTGCAAAAAGTGTCGCAATATTACTTGAGTATCCTGAAAAAACAGCTGAAGAATTGTATGAACAAAAGTTCATACCCGAAAAAGCAAAACCCATAATTGCCATAAACACAACACATGGTACAGGAACAGAAGTCGATAGATTTGCAGTGGCATCTATTCTGGAAAAAGAATACAAACCACCAATAGCCTATGATTGCATTTATCCAACCTTCTCTATCGATGATCCAGAGCTAACTAAAAGTCTTCCAGAAAAACAAAGTATTTATACCTCTCTTGATGCACTGAATCATATCACAGAAGCAGCTACAACTTCTTTAGGAAATCCATTTTCAATAAATCTTGCAAGAAATACTGTGGAATTGATATCTGAATACTTACCCGAGGTTCTCAAAAAACCTGATAACTTAGAAGCGCGTTACTTCCTGATGTATGCTTCTGCAATAGCAGGTATCTCTTTCGATAATGGTATGCTACATCTCACGCATGCTCTTGAACATCCGCTGAGTGCTATCAAACCCGATCTTCCTCATGGTTTGGGACTTGCTATGCTGCTTCCAGCTGTTTTTAAATACACATATAAAGCGAAACCACAAATACTTGCTTACGTATATCAGCCTATAATTCCTGATTTAAAAGGAAGACCGAATGAAGCGGAAGAAGCTGCTTCAAAACTTGAACAGTGGATTTTTAACTTGGGTGTCAAAGAGAAACTGGCGGATGTTGGATTTTCTGAAAAAGACATCCCTAAACTTGTAAGGCTTGCTTTTGAAACTCCTGCATTAGATCTTCTGCTGAATTTGGCACCAATGAAAGTAGATGAGAATCTGGTGGAAGCAATCTATAAAGAATCCTTGAAGCCTTATTGAGTAAAGGAATCAGAAACACTAAAGAAGGGCAGGGATTTCCTGCCCTTTTTTTGGTAGAATATCCCCTGCGGAGGTGAGACTTTGAGATTTGTATCGGATTTTCTGTTCTTTGCCGGTTTTGGACTTTTGTTCATCGCGATAGTGTTTTTCGATCTTGGAACACGTGCTATAAAGAAGAAGCAGAATCAAAAGAAAAAGTTCTACGATAAAAAAGGATGGCAGTTTCTCTCTGTGAGTCTTGGAGCCTTTGCTGTATCTATTCTGCTTGCTCTGATCGGAAGGGGATGAACATGGTATTCCTGATCTACAATCCCGCTGCGGGTGGAGGAAGAGCTGGAAAAATCTGGGACAGGGTCGAAGATCTTCTGAAGAAACACGGGATAGATCACAAGGTTGCCTTCACAAAAAGGCCAGGTCGCGCGATGGAAATTTCAAAGAAGGCTTTCAAAGAGGGATACAGAAGAATAGCAGCGTTCGGTGGAGATGGAACGGTAAACGAGGTGGTAAACGGGATCTTCTTGAACGGATACGATTTAAGAGAAGTTGTCTTCGGGTGGATACCGTTCGGAAGCGGCAAAGACTGGGCGAGAACGATCGGCGTTCCTCTTGAGATCGAAGAAGCGATCAAAACATTGAAAGATGGAAAAGAATTCGTTCAGGATCTGGGAGTAGGTGAATACGAAAAAGCGAGCGGAGAGATAGAAAAGCGCGCGTTCGTGAATGTTGCAGGCCTTTTCTTCGACGGATTTGTGACCTACAGGACCAACCTTCTCAAGAGGAAGAACCGCGTTTCTTACTTCTCGAGGATTTTCTCCTCTATCATCGAATACGATCCCCCTACTGCCAGGATCCAGATCGATGAAAAGGTGTGGGAGAAGAGGGTTTTTTCCATGAACGTTGGGATCTGTAAATACAATGGAGGAGGCATGAACCAACTTCCCCACGCTGTGCCAGACGACGGCCTTCTTGCTGTGACAGTGATAAACGACATAGGAAAGTTGAGAATCCTGGCTAACCTGCACAGGGTGTTCAACGGAAAGCTGTTGGAACATCCCGGGGTGGAGGGTTATCAGGCGAAAAAGGTGGTGGTGGAGTTTCAAAGAGATGAACCGGTGGAATTCGATGGTGAATCTTTCTGGGCCAAGAAGATTTTCTTTTCAATAATCCCCGGGGTTATAAGGGTGCTGGTGAAAAAATGAGGAGGCTACCCCCTCATTTGGTGATGGTCTTTGCAAGATCCAGGAATTCCTGAGCGATCTTGTCACCGCCGTACTTTTCCACAAAAACCCTCACTTCTTTCTTGATATCCTCGACCTGCTCTCTGTCCAGCATCAAAAGCTCGAGCTTGTGAACCAGATCGTGAATATTTCTGTACTTCACGATGGGGCCGAATCCGTACGCGTCGGTCTCTATGGTTTCAACGAATCTACTGTCTCTTATGACGATGGGGGTTTCACTCGCTATGATCTGATACAGGGTAGAAGACACAACAACGTTCGGAGTGTTTCCTTTTGGTAGAAGGTGTACGTTCGATCCCTTCAGATAACTGTAGAGTTTTTCGACGGTTGGTCTTTTCTGCCACTGAGTGATCCACTCAGCCTCGTAATCCACCCTTCCATCTGACCTGATGATCCAGTAGTGAACGTTGTCGAATCTCTTTCTGAGTTTTTTCAGGGCGTTGAGGAAGTCACAGTATTCTTCGACGGGTTGTCTTCCAAACGAAAAGAACAGGAACTTGTCTTCACTGACGGGTCTTTCTGGTTCCACATCGTAGGGTTTCATAACCGGGTAGCTGATCACTTCGACCTTTTCCCGGGGGATCTCGTAAAACTCCAGAATCTCATCGTAAAACCTTCTATCGAAAACCACGATTTTATCGCAGGGCAGTTTCACCACTTCTCTTGCTTTGAAGATGTTTGCTTCATGGAAAACGGAAATAACCGGAATCTTCAGCTTTTCTATGAGCCTGGTGAGTGGTTTTACCGGAACTCTCCAGAAGGTTTCTATTATGAGCAGGTCCAGGTTTTCCTTTAAAATCTCTTCTTCTTTCACCCAGCCCTCCTCTGTTACGTTGTCCACTTCCGTGTAGATCTCTCTCTTCACGAACTCCGGATCCTGGGCTTCCGTTCTTTTGTAGTATTTAACTTCCTTGCTGGCACTCTCTTCTGTTGGTGCAAAGACCACAACTTCGTGTCCCATTCTGATGAACTCTCTTGCAAGTATCTCTGCGTGCATCCCCACACCGCACGTGGCACCCCATCTGCTGAGGAATCCGATTTTCATACTCTCACCTCCTTTTTGTGATGCAAATTTTAAGAACTTCCTATAATATATTATAGAATTCATCGAATTTAGGAGCGTGATGAAATTGAAAGAAATTTTGAGCATGGAAACAAAAGAGCTGATTCTAAAAGCAAATAGAATGACAGAACCCCAACCACTTACTATCCCCCTTCAGGGGGATAGGTTTGTTGTGGTGTTAATTATCTTATGATATAATTGAATGTGGTGATAGGTATGCATATCAAGAAGACAAGGTGGAGTCATTATAATCTGAACTATCATTT
>Ga0071330_1054677_pt1 | contig 40886 bp, 55 predicted proteins | sample GBScel77sediment_FD_63802 | JGI IMG/M metagenome (GOLD analysis project Ga0071330, IMG submission 63802) | Hot spring sediment microbial communities from Great Boiling Spring, Nevada - Cellulolytic enrichment Sediment 77C v2 (version 2) | ecosystem: Environmental > Aquatic > Thermal springs >...
CCGCCCCTCCCCGCTGGTGGACGGCCGGGCCAACTTCGGCTCGGTGGACGGCGACAGCCCGGCCGCGATGCGCTACACCGAGGCCCGCCTGGCCCCCATCGCCGCCGAGATGCTGGCCGACATCCAGAAAGAGACCGTGGACTTCGTCCCCAACTTTGACGACACCCTGCGGGAACCGGCCATCCTTCCAGCGGCTATCCCCAACCTGTTGGTGAATGGCTCCTCGGGCATCGCCGTCGGTATGGCGACCTCCATCCCGCCCCACAACCTGAGCGAGGTCTGCGACGCCCTCATCTACCTGCTGGATAACTGGAAGCGGCTGGACGACATCGGCGTGGAGGACCTGCTCCGCTTCATCCAGGGCCCCGACTTCCCCACCGGCGGCGTCGTCTACCGGGAGACGGCAGAGGGGGAGGACGCGCTGGCGGCGGCCTACGGCACCGGCCGCGGCCGCATCACCGTCCGGGCCCGCGTGCGGCTGGAAATGGACCGCGCCCGCCAACGGCTGGTCGTCACCGAAATCCCCTACCAGGTCAACAAGAGCAGTCTGGTGGAGCGCATCGCCGAACTGGCCCGGGAGGGCCGTCTGGAAGGCGTCACCGACCTGCGGGATGAATCGGACCGCCAGGGCATCCGGGTGGTGATAGAACTGGCCCGGACGGCGGACCCGGAGGCGGTCCTGACGGAACTCTTCCGCCACACCCCCCTGGAGACCACCTTCAGTATCATTCTGCTGGCGCTGGTGGACGGCGAACCGCGGCTCCTGACCCTCAAACGGGCCCTGATTCTTTATCTGGAACACCGTCAGGAGATTGTCACCCGGCGCAGCCGCTACGACCTGGAGCGGGCGAAGGAACGGGCCCACATCCTGGAGGGGCTCCTGGTCGCCCTGGACCATCTGGACGAAGTGATTGACCTTATTCGCCGCTCCCGGACGGCGGAGACGGCGCGCACCAACCTGATGCGCCGGTTCAAACTGACCGAAGTCCAGGCCCAGGCGATTCTGGACATGCCCCTCAAGCGGCTGGCCGCGCTGGAACGGCACAAACTGCAGGAAGAGTACAAGGAGAAACAGCAGCAAATCCGCTACCTGACCGCCCTGCTGAAGAGTCCGGCCAAAATCCGGGACGTCATTCGGGAGGAACTGGTTGCGCTGAAGGGAAAGTACGGCGACGCGCGCCGGACCGAAATCGCCGGAGCCCGGGCGAAGGTTGGGGCGGAGGAACTGGTCCCGGACGTCCCGGTGTGGGTGGCCGTGACGGAGACGGGCCGGGTGGCCCGTGTGGCGGATGAGGGCGGGCCCCCCGCGCTCCCCGACAAACTGGACAGGGCGACCCTGCCGGTGGCCCTGCTCCGGGCGTCCACGCGGGACATCCTCTACGTCTTCTCCGCCGACGGGCACTTCGCGGCCTACCCCGTCCACCAGTTGCCGGAGGGCGCGGTCTGGGAGGGCGCCGGTCGCCCCATCGGCGACCTGGTCTCCCGGAGCGGTCCCTTCCCGGCCGTCGCCGCGCTGACCCTCCCCACTGCTCGTAGTGAGGCACGGAGCGAAGCGGAGGGCCGTCCTGCCCGGAGTGAGGCGCGGGGCGAAGCGGAGGGCCGTCCCGCTCGTAGTGAGGCACGAAGCGAAGCGGAGTGCCGTCCTGAACACCTCTTCCTGGCCACCCGTCGCGGCATGGTCAAGCGCGTGGCGGTGGCGGACCTGCCCGTGGTCGGTTTCGGGACCGCCATCGGCGTCGCGGAGGGCGACGCGGTGGTCGGCGCCGCCTGGACGACGGGCACGGACGAAGTGGTCCTGGTCACCCGCGCCGGTCAGGCCATCCGCTTCCGGGAGGAGGAAGTCCGCCCTATGGGGCTTCCGGCGGGGGGTGTGGCGGGCATTAAACTGGCAGAAAAAGATGCAGGAAGCCAGGAGGAGGACCGGGTGGTGGCGCTGGTGGTGGTGCGCCCGAAGGAGGACCTGGCGGTGGTGGCGGAGGACGGGCGGGGGAAGCGGACTCCGCTCAGCGAGTACCCCACTCAGGGCCGCTACGGGAAGGGAGTCATCACCGCCCGCTTCGCCGCCCCCGGGGTCGGGCTGGCGGGCGCGGCCGCCGTTGGTAGTGCGGCACGGAGCGGAGCGGAGTGCCGCCTGGCCCTGCTCACCGAGGCCGGCGCGGTCCGGGTGGTGGGCACCCGTTCCATCCCCCGGCAGGACCGCCCTGCCCAGGGCCGCTCCCTCATCCCCCTGCGCAAAGGGGACCAGGTGAGGCGGGTACTGCCTCTGGTATAAGTGCAAAGAGCGCTCCTGCTGGTTTTCCATTGACCTCTCTGATCCCCCTGGCCCCCCGCCTCAAGTTCTGGCCTTTTCGCCTGTGGTGCTAAAGGAGAAATGACTTCACTGCAAAAAGGTCTTTTTACCGCAGAGACCGCAGAGTACGCAGAGCAATACTAATGAAGGCCTTTGCGTCCTTTGCGTTCTTTGCGGTGAGTTTTTGCAGTGAACTCAGAAATAGATTTTTCACTGCGCCGGCTTCGCCGCCGTATTGTTTTTGACAAATTTGCCCTTTGGTGCTATACTATAAGTTCACGGGTTATCTCTACAGGGGGAGTGGAATGAGCGTCTGGAACACGAATCACAAGAAATCATACGCCCGAGCGGTCAGTTCGCTGAGCCTGCCGGCGCTGATTGAGGTGCAACTGGCCTCCTATCGCTGGTTCCAGGAAGAGGGCCTGCTGGACCTGTTCACCGAGATTTCGCCCATAGAGAGTTATACGGGCAATCTCCGGTTGCACCTGCCCAGCCGCAAGCCCGAGAGCCAGCAACTGGGGCTACGGTATCGCTTCGGCAAACCCCCGCACAAGCAGGAGGAGTGCCTGGAGCGAGACCTCACCTACGCCGTGCCCCTCTACGTGGACATGGCCCTGGAGAATCGGGAGACGGGGGAGATCAGCCGCAGCGAGATTTTCCTGGGCGACTTCCCGCTGATGACCGAGAATGGCACCTTCATTATCAACGGCACCGAGCGGGTGGTCGTCAGCCAGTTGATCCGGTCTCCGGGCGTCTACTTTGAGGTAGAAGAAGACCGCACCACGGGCCGACGGCTCTGCATGGCCAAACTGATCCCCGACCGGGGAGCATGGCTGGAGTTTGAGAGCCGCAAGACCGGCTATCTCACCCTCAAGTTCAACCGCAAGCGCACCCTCCCCCTGACCATCTTCCTGCGCGCTCTGGCGGCGGTGGATGACGGGACCGGTTCCTCCGTCCTCACGGAAGGCACCGACGAGGAACTGCTGAAACTCTTCGGGGACGTGGACACCGCACCTGACATCCAGTGGATTCTCACCACCTTCCGCCAGGAGCCCGACTGGAACCTTCAGGGGGACCGGACCATCGCCGAAGAGGCGCTCTTGGAATTTTACCGCCGGATCCGCCCGGGCGACCTGGCCACTCTGGAAAACGCGCGGGAGTTCCTCGTTGCTCAACTCTTTGACGACCGCCGGTACGACCTCCAGCGGGTGGGCCGCTACAAACTGAACCAGCGCCTGGGATTGCATCTCCCCGAGGGGCGACGGACCGTCACCAAAGCAGACATCGTCTCCATCGTCCAGCACCTGATTCGCATCAACAACGGCGTGGAAGACGCCGACGACATTGACCACCTGGGCAACCGGCGGGTGAAGACCGTCGGCGAACTCATCCAGAACAAACTGCGGGTGGGCCTCCTGCGCCTGGAGCGGGTGGTCAAGGAGCGTATGTCCCTCCACCCCGAGTCGGAGCCCCTGACCCCTGTCGCCCTGATCAACATCCGCCCGGTGGTGGCCGTCATTCGGGAGTTCTTCGGCTCCAGCCAGTTGTCCCAGTTTATGGACCAGACCAACCCCCTGGCGGAACTGACCCACAAGCGAACCCTCTCCGCCCTGGGGCCGGGAGGACTCCGGCGGGAGCGGGCCGGCTTTGAAGTCCGCGACGTCCACCACTCCCACTACGGCCGCATCTGCCCCATTGAGACGCCGGAAGGTCCCAACATCGGCCTCATTGGCCGTCTGGCGACCTTTGCCCGGGTCAACGAGTTCGGCTTCGTTGAGACACCCTACCGCAGGGTCATCCGCTCCGTCCCGCCGACGGCGGAGGCCCTGGTCGGCGAAATTCTGCGGGAGCGCGTCGTGGACCCGGAGACCGGCGAGGTGGTCGCCGAAGCGGGCGTGGAGGTGACGCCAGAACTGGCCCAGCGAATCGCCGCGCTGAACCTGACCGAAGAAATCCCCATTCACCCCCGGGTGACGGGCGAAATTGTCTATCTCTCCGCCGATAAGGAGGAGCACTACACCATCGCCCAGGCGACGACCAAACTGGACGAGAGAGGGCGCTTCCTGAACCCGCGCGTTTCGGCCCGGCGCGGGGATGAGTTTCTGCTGACCACGCCCGACCGGGTGGACCTGGTGGACGTGGCGCCTGCTCAAATTGTCGGCGTCTCGGCGGCCCTCATCCCCTTCCTGGAGCACGACGACGCCAACCGCGCCCTCATGGGCTCCAACATGCAGCGCCAGGCCGTCCCCCTGCTCCTGCCGGAGCCCCCCCTGGTCGGCACCGGCGTGGAGTGGCAGGCCGCCGTGGATTCCGGGCAGGTCATCCTGGCCGAAAATGACGGCGAGGTGATCAGCGTCACCGGAGACCGCATCGTCGTCCTGGAGGCCGACGGGAACCGCCGGGAGTACATCCTGCGCAAGTACAACCGCTCCAATCAGTCCACCTGCATAGACCAGCGCCCCCTGGTCCACAAAGGCGACCGGGTGCGCAAAGGACAGGTCCTGGCCGACAGTTCCGCCACTTACGGCGGCGAACTGGCCCTGGGCCAGAACGTCCTCTGTGCCTTCATCTCATGGGAGGGCTGGAACTTTGAGGACGCCATCATCATCAGCGAAAGTCTGATCCGGGACGACAAGTTCACCTCTATCCACATTGAGAAGCACGAGACGGAGGCGCGGGACACCAAACTGGGCCCCGAGGAGATCACGCGCGACATCCCCAACGTGGGCGAGGACGCGCTGCGGGACCTGGATGAGAGGGGCATCATCCGCATCGGTGCCGAAGTCGGCCCGTCGGACATCCTGGTGGGCAAAGTGACGCCCAAGGGCGAGAAGGAACTGACTCCGGAGGAGAAACTCCTGCGGGCCATCTTCGGCGAGAAGGCGCGCGAGGTCAAGGATTCCAGTTTGCGTATGCCCCACGGCGAACGCGGCAAGGTGGTTAGCGTCAAACTGTTTGACCGCAGCGAATACCGCGACCTGCCCACGGGTGTGGAGAAGATGGTGCGCGTCAGTGTGGCCCAGCGGCGGAAGATCACCGAAGGGGATAAGATGGCCGGTCGCCACGGGAACAAGGGCGTCGTCTCTCGTGTCGTCCCCATTGAGGATATGCCCTTCCTGGCCGACGGGACGCCGGTGGAGATCATCCTCAACCCCCTGGGGGTGCCCGGTCGGATGAACATCGGGCAGATTCTGGAGACCCACCTGGGCTGGGCGGTGCATCGGCTGGGCTTCCGGGCGGTCAGCCCGGTCTTTGACGGCGCCACCGAGGAGCAGATTGCCGCCGAACTGGCCCGGGCCTGGATAATAGACCGGGCCTGGCGGGAGGTCACCGAACGGGCATGGGCCTGGCTGGCGGCCCAGGAGTACCCTCTGGAGACCCTCGCCAGCGACGACGAGGCCCGCCTGCTCTACATCCTGGCCTGGCTGGCCGACCGGGGCTACGACGAGGAGCGCCTGAGACGGGACTACGTCTACGCCCGCCGCTCCGTCCTGCGGGAGTGGCTGAAGGAACAGGGCTACGACCCGGACTTCCTCCTTTCCTTTGAGGACGACCCGCGCACCCCGGCGGAACGGGAGAAGGCCGACCGGGCCGCCCAGATGGCCTGTCTGCGCCTCTGGCTGGCCGACCACGGGTACGATACGGGCGCGATGTCCGATGAGGAGGTGGAGTTGCTGGCCCCGAAGGTCAGCGTGGAGAAGAAGGACCCGCTGCCTACGCTGGGCAAGGCCATCCTCTACGACGGAATGACCGGCGAACCCTTTGACCAGCCGGTGACGGTGGGGATGATTTACATGATGAAACTGGCCCACATGGTGGAGGACAAAGTCCATGCCCGCTCTACCGGCCCCTACAGCCTGGTCACCCAGCAGCCGCTGGGCGGGAAGGCCCAGTTCGGTGGGCAGCGGTTCGGCGAGATGGAGGTCTGGGCCCTGGAGGCCTACGGCGCCGCCTACACCCTCCAGGAGATGCTCACCATCAAGTCCGACGACGTCCAGGGGCGCGTGCGTACCTACGAGGCCATCGTCAAGGGCAAGCCCATCACCGAATCCGGCGTACCGGCCTCGTTCAAGGTGCTGGTCAAAGAGTTGCAGAGTCTGGGGCTGGCGGTAGAGGCGGTCACGGAGAGCGGGGAGGTGCTCCGGTTCGGGCGGGAGGAGAGTCGGCCGCGCGTCCCGCGCCTGGCCATGGGGCTCCTGGGCCTGGGCGACCGCCATTCGGAGGAGTTTGACTAAATTCACAACTTGTGGTAAAATGCCCGCTCGTCAGACGGGCGGCAGCTAGAACTCCTGCCGTACACGAAAGGACTCGTGAAGGCGGAAGGAGGCCATCGGTTTGCGGGATGGCCTTCTTCGCGGAATCTGAGGGAGAGAAACCGTGCCCACGATCAATCAACTGGTTCGCAAAGGACGGAAGCCGAAAGAGAAGAAGACCAAGGCGCCGGCGCTGCAGTACATCTTCAACTCGTACAAGCAGCGACGCTTCCGGGTGCCGAAGGGCGCGCCGCAGAAGCGGGGCGTCTGCACCCAGGTGCGGACGATGACGCCGAAGAAGCCCAACTCCGCGCTGCGGAAAATCGCCCGCGTCCGGCTGACCAACGGCATTGAGATCACGGCCTACATCCCCGGCGAGGGGCACAACCTGCAGGAGCACTCGGTGGTGCTGGTGCGCGGCGGCCGCGTGAAGGACCTGCCGGGCGTCCGCTACCACATCATCCGGGGCGCGCTGGATGCGGCCGGCGTGGAGGGGCGGGCTCAGCAACGCTCCAAGTACGGCACCAAGGCCAGCAAGGGCAAGGGCCCGGCCAGGCCCGGGAAGAAGTAGGCGTTGTCTTCTATGCGAATTGACTTTATGTATGCCCTGAACACGTTGTTTGCGGCCCTGGAACAGCAGGCCCGGCAACGGGGTGTGCAGGTAGAGACGTTGGTGAATCTCTGGTTGCAACAAGGGCCTGCTGAACAGGAGCAGCATACGGTGGGAAGCCTGTATTTGATTCGTAACGATGACTGGCCCGACATAAATTGGGGCAGGTGACGCTTTCTGGGGAGTGTAAGGGCGGTTGGGTGAAAGTGACATGAATGCTGTGGAAATGTTACAAACAGCGGAATTTGTGGTGGATGCCCACGGGAACAAAAAGGCAGTGTTGCTGGATTACCAGGTCTGGGAACGACTGCTGGCACTGCTGGAAGATTGGGAGGACGCAGAGGAAATTCGGCGTCTTCGCGAGGCCGGAGAGGAATCTGTTCCCTGGGAACAGGCGAAAGCAGAACTTCGGGCTGAGGGGGTAAATGTATAGTGTTCGCATCCTGCGGCGAGCCATTCAGGACATCGCCGGCCTGCCCGAGGGATACGCCCGTTTAGTTGGCGAGCATATTGACCGTTTGCAGGAAAACCCCCGTCCGCCCGATGCAAAGAAACTCCGGGGGACAACGGATTACAGTTTACGGGTGGGAGTGTATCGTATTCTCTATGACGTGGACGACGACTCTCGTACCGTTACGGTGTATCGGGTGAAGCATCGGCGGGAGGCCTATCGTTAATCATGATGGCTGGCCCTATGACGAGTGCCTTACGGGAAGCCGAAAGGCTCCTGGCCCAAATGACCCGGGCGGAGAAGGCCCAGGTGCTCCAGTGGGTTGTGCGTGACCTGGGAGAAGCGTTCCCGGGCATAGAAAGCACACCAGGAGTGTGTGGAGGGGAGCCGTGTATCGTTCGTACCCGGATCCCGGTCTGGTTGTTGGTGCAGGCCAGGCGTCTGGGGGCCAGTGAGGCAGACTTGTTGCGGTCTTATCCGACCCTGAGGGCGGAGGACCTGGCCAATGCCTGGGCATACTATCGGGCCCATCGGGAGGAGATAGAAGAGCAGATTCGCCAGCACGAGGCAGCCTGAGATGCTCAGCAATGTAAGTGAGGTCGCATGCCCAGACGATACCGTCCACCGAAACGAGAAATTGAACCCGACCTGCGCTATAACAGCGTCCTGGTCGCCAAATTCATCAACAAAATCATGAAGGATGGCAAGAAGAGCCTGGCCACCCGCATTATGTACCAGGCGATGGACATCCTTCAGGAACGGACCCGGCGACCGGCGCTGGAGGTGCTGGAGGAGGCGGTGCGCAACGTTTCCCCCATCCTGGAGGTCAAGCCCCGGCGCGTCGGCGGGGCGACCTATCAGGTGCCGGTGGAGGTGCCGCCGCACCGCCAGACCAGTCTGGCCATCCGCTGGATTCTGGAGGCCGCCCGCCATCGCTCCGGGCGCTCCATGGCCGAAAAACTGGCGGCGGAACTGATGGACGCGGTCAACAAGACCGGCGCCGCCATCAAGAAGCGGGAAGATACCCACCGGATGGCCGAAGCCAACCAGGCGTTTGCCCACTACCGGTGGTAGCGCCCGCTATGGTGGGAGCCCGGGCGACCCGGAGGGACAGATGCGATGGTATGGCCACTGGAGCGGGTTCGCAATATCGGGATTATTGCCCACATAGACGCGGGGAAAACCACTACCACCGAGCGGATTCTCTTTTACACGGGAAGAACTCACCGGATGGGGACGGTGGACGAAGGGACCACCGTCACCGACTGGATGGTCCAGGAGCGGGAACGGGGCATCACCATCACCGCCGCCGCCGTCACCTGCTTCTGGCGCGACCATCAGATTAACATCATTGATACGCCGGGGCATATAGACTTCACCGCCGAGGTCCAGCGCAGCCTGCGCGTCCTGGACGGCGCCGTGGTCGTCTTTGACGGCGTGGCCGGGGTGGAGCCCCAGTCGGAGACCGTCTGGCGGCAGGCCCGCTCCTTCGGCGTGCCCTTGATCGCTTTCATTAACAAGATGGATAAACTGGGCGCCGACTTCGCCCACGCCACCGAGACCATCCGGGAGCGGCTGGGCGCCAATCCCGTGACGGTCCAGTGGCCCATCGGTCGGGAAGCATCCTTCCGGGGTGTGGTGGACCTGCTGGAGATGCACGCGGTCACCTGGGTGGACGAGTTGGGCAAAGACCCGGTGATAGAGCCCATCCCCCCGGAAATGGCCGACGAGGTCCAGGAATTGCGGGAGCAGGTCCTGGAGCAGATTGTGGAGACGGACGACGACCTGATGACCCGCTACCTGGAGGGCGAGGAGATTCCGGCGGCGGACCTGCGGCGGGCCCTACGGCGAGCCACCATCGCCGGGACGCTGGTCCCGGTACTCTGCGGCTCCGCCCTGCGCAACAAGGGGATTCAGCCCCTGCTGGACGCCATCGTGGATTACCTGCCCTCTCCGCTGGACATCCCGCCGGTGGAAGGAGAGAACCCCCGCACCGGGGAGGTGGAGACCCGCCCCGCCGATGTCAACGCCCCGCTGGCGGCCCTGGCCTTCAAGGTGGCCAGCGACCCCTACGTGGGCCGCCTGGTCTACGTGCGGGTCTACTCGGGCAAACTCAAGGTCGGCTCTTCCGTTTACAACCCCGGCAAGGGGCAGACGGAGCGCATCGGCAAACTCCTGCGGATGTTCGCCCGGGACCGGGAGGAGATTCCCGAACTGACGGCCGGGGACATCGGCGGCGTAGTTGGGCTGAAGGCCACGTTTACCGGCGACACGCTCTGCCCGCCGACGGCCCCCATCATCCTGGAGCCCATTGTCTTCCCGGAGCCGGTGGTCTTTGTGGCGATTGAGCCGAAGACGGCGGCGGACCAGGAGCAGTTGCACCAGGCGCTACGGCGGCTGGCGGAGGAGGACCCCACTTTCGTCGTCCGCACCGACGAGAACACCGGGCAGACCATCCTGGCCGGGATGGGGGAACTCCACCTGGAGATTCTGGTGGACCGGCTGGTGCGGGAGTTCCGCGTGGAAGGACGGGTGGGGCGCCCCCGGGTGGCCTACCGGGAGACGGTGACCGCCCGGGCCGAAGCGGAGGCGGTGTTTGACCGGCCCATCAGCGGGAACCCCCAGTACGCCCGGGTGCGACTGGCGGTGGAGCCCCTGCCGTCGGGGGGCGGATTCCGGTTTCAGGACCCCAGCCGGGGGAAACTCCTGCCGCCGCCCTTCGTGAAGGCGGTGGAGGAGGGATGCCGCGAAGCGATGGAGAGCGGCGTCCTAGCGGGCTACCCCCTGGTGGACGTGCAGGTCAATCTGCTGGATGGGGCCTGGGACGCGGAGACCTCTACCGAACTGGCTTTCAAGGTGGCCGGGTCTATGGCCTTCAAGCGGGCGGTGGAGGAGGCGAAGCCGGTGCTCCTGGAGCCGGTGATGCGCACGGAGGTGGTGGTGCCCGAAGCATCCCTGGGGGAGGTCATCGGTGACCTGAACAGTCGGGGCGCGACCATTGAGGGGATGGAACAGCGGCCAGGCGGCGTGCGTGCCGTCCGGGCGATGGTGCCCCTGGCCCGGATGTTCGGCTATGCGACCGATGTCCGTTCCCTGACCCAGGGGCGGGGCACATTTACGATGGAATTCCACCACTACGCACCGGTGGATAAAGAACAGATGGAGGCCATCCTGTATGGTGGCCGTGGCTGGTAGAAGACGCTCTCACAGAGGTTGGGAGTTGTTCTCCAGTGCCGTTCGGGCCGGGGGATAACTCCGGCCCGAACTGTTTTCCGAACCCGAACCATTTACGAATCCTTTGACGAAAGGAGAGAGGAGAGATGGCAAAGCCAAAGTTCGTCCGTGAGAAGCCGCACGTGAACGTGGGGACCATTGGACATATTGACCATGGCAAGACCACGCTGACGGCGGCCATTACCAAAGTGCTGGCCATGAAGGGGCTGGCGGAGTACAAGTCCTACGACGAGGTGGCCAAGGCGGACGCGAAGATGTTCCGCCGGGATGCGACGAAGATTCTGACCGTCGCCATCGCCCACGTGGAGTACGAGACCGAGAAGCGGCACTACGCCCACGTGGACTGCCCCGGCCATCGGGACTACATCAAGAACATGATTACCGGCGCGGCCCAGATGGACGGGGCCATCCTGGTCGTCTCCGCCGCCGATGGCCCGATGCCCCAGACCCGGGAGCACGTGCTGCTGGCCCGGCAGGTGAACGTCCCGGCCATCGTGGTTTTCCTGAACAAGGTGGACCTGATGGAGGACGAGGAACTGCTGGAACTGGTGGAACTGGAGCTGCGGGAACTGCTGAACACCTACGGCTTCCCGGGCGACGAGACGCCCATCGTGCGCGGCTCCGCCCTGAAGGCCCTCCAGTCCACCAGCACCGACCCGAACGCGCCGGAATACCAGTGCATCTGGGAACTGATGCGCGTGGTGGACGAGTACATCCCCACCCCGGTGCGCGAGGAGGATAAGCCGTTCCTGATGCCCATTGAGGACGTCTTCAGCATCAAGGGGCGCGGCACGGTCGTCACCGGTCGGGTGGAGCGAGGGACGCTGGTGCCGATGAGCGAGGTGGAGATTGTCGGCCTGCGCGATCGGCCCATCCGGACCGTCGTCACCGATATGGAGATGTTCCGCAAAAAACTGGACAAGGTGGTGGCGGGCGATAACGCCGGTCTCCTCCTGCGCGGTGTGGGCAAGGACGAGGTCTCCCGCGGTATGGTGGTGGCGGCACCGGGCTCCATCACGCCCCACCGGAAGTTTGAGGCCCAGGTCTACGTCCTTCGCAAGGAGGAGGGTGGGCGGCACAAGGCCTTCTTCTCCGGCTACCGGCCCCAGTTCTACATCCGCACCACCGACGTGACGGGCACCATTACCCTGCCCGAGGGCGTGGAGATGGTCATGCCCGGCGACGACGTCAACCTGATGGTGGAACTGATTGAGCCGGTCGCGCTGGAGCAGGGCTCCCGCTTCGCCATCCGCGAGGGCGGTCTGACCGTTGGCGCGGGCGTCATCACCAAGATTCTGGACTAACGGACCCGGCACGTCAATGGCCAAGCAGAGGATTCGTATCCGCCTGAAGGCATACGACCATCGCGTGCTGGATGAGTCCGCCCGGCGCATCGTGGAGGCGGCTGAGCGCACGGGAGCGACGGTGGTCGGCCCCATCCCGCTGCCGACCCAGATAGAGCGCTTCACCGTGCGCCGGTCCACCTTCATTGATAAGGACTCCCACGAACACTTTGAAATCCGGACGCACAAGCGACTGATTGACGTCCTGGAGCCGGATAACAAAACCATAGATGCGCTGATGCGGCTCAACCTGCCCGCGGGGGTGGACATAGAAATTAAGTTGTAGTAGACAAGGAAACAAGTAGACAAGGGGCGGAACGTTCTGCGTCCCCCTTGTATCCTTGTTTCCCTGTATCCTTGTATCCTGATCGCCGGGATGATGCAGCCAGTCCCAGGGCTGACAGTCCCACGGAGGAGTGAGGATCGTGAAGGGAATTCTGGGGAAAAAGGTAGGAATGACGACGTTGTTCACCGCCGAGGGAGAGGCTGTCCCGGTCACGGTGATTGAGGCCGGGCCCTGCTGGGTCACTCAGGTCAAAACGCCGGAGCGGGACGGCTACAGCGCGGTCCAGTTGGGGTTTGAGCCGGTGAAACCGTCCCGCCTGACGCGCGGGCAACTGGGCCACCTGGGCCTGCTGAAGACCGACTCCGCCCACCCGCGCCGGCGGGTGCTGAAGGGGATACCCGGGCCGCTCCGCCACCTGCGGGAGTTCCGCGTGAAGCCGGAGGAGGCCCCTGCTGAGGGTGAGAAAATCACCGTGGACGTCTTCCAGGTCGGCGACCGGGTGGACGTGGTCGGCACGTCTAAGGGGCGCGGGTTCGCCGGTGGCATCAAGCGCCACGGCTTCCACCGCCAGCCCAAGACCCACGGCCAGTCGGACCGGGAGCGCCGCCACGGCTCCATCGGCGCCACCACGACACCCGGTCGGGTGCTGAAGGGACTGCGGATGCCCGGCCGCATGGGCGGCGTGCGGGTGACGGTGCAGAACCTGGAGGTCGTTATGGTGGACCCGGAGCGGAATCTGCTGGCGGTGCGCGGTGCCGTCCCCGGCCACCGGGGGAGCCTGGTGATGATCAAGCAGGCCCGAAAGACGAAGGAGCGGCGGAAGGAGTAGGAAGTAGGGAGTAGGAAGTCGGGAGTAGGGGGTGAAGATGAAGGTTCCCGTCTGGAATATGAGCGGGCAGCAGGTGGATGAGATAGAGTTGCGGCCCGACATCTTTGAGGCGCCGATCAACGTGCCGTTGATGCACCAGGCGCTGGTGCGGCAACTGGCCAACGCCCGCCTGGGCACCCACAAGACCAAAACCCGCGGCGAGGTCAACCGGACCACGGCCAAGTGGTACCGACAGAAGGGGACGGGGCGGGCCCGTCACGGTAGCCGGAATGCGCCCATTTTTGTCGGCGGCGGCATCGCCCACGGGCCCAAGCCGCGCAGTTACGAGCAGCGGATGCCCAAAAAGATGCGCCGGGCCGCGCTGCGCAGCGCCCTCAGCGTGAAGGCCGGTCAGCAGCAGATCGTGGTGGTGGACCGTCTGGAGTTGCCCGAACCGAAAACGCGGGAGATGCGGGAGGTTCTTTCCCGGCTGAATGTGGGGGAGAATGCCCTGATCCTTCTGCCGGGGCGCAACGAGACGGTGGAGAAGTCCGTGCGCAACCTGCCGAAGGTGAAGGCACTCCACGCCAGTTACCTGAACATCCGCGACCTGCTGAAGTACGAAAAAGTGGTCATGCCGCTGGGCGCCCTGCAGGTGATAGAGTCCATTCTGGGGTAGGGCCATGCATCTGTACGAGGTCATCAAACGTCCGGTTTTGACGGAGAAGACGCAGCGGGCCACTTCGCTCCGCCGACGACAGTACACCTTTGAGGTGGACCGGCGGGCGAACAAGGCCCTGGTCAAGCAGGCGGTGGAGACGATTTATCGGGTCCGTGTGGAGTCGGTGAACATCGCCAACATGCCGGCCAAGGTTGTCCGGCGGTGGGGACGTCGTCGGGTGGTGCGGGTGCCGGCCTGGAAGAAGGCGGTGGTCACCCTGGCCGAAGGGGAGCGAATCCCGGAACTGGAAGTGCTGGAGGGCTAAGGTGGCGATCAAGGTCTACAAGCCGACATCCCCCGGACGACGGGGGATGACCGGCTCTTCGTTTGAGGAGATCACGAAGACCGAGCCGGAGCGCAGTTTGGTTGTCCCCGTGAAGAAGAAGGGCGGGCGAAACGTTCAGGGGCGGATCACCATCCGCCACCGGGGCGGCGGCCATAAGCGGCTGTACCGTCTCATTGACTTCAAGCGGGATAAGCACGGCATCCCGGCCCGCGTGGCGTCCATAGAGTACGACCCGAATCGGTCGGCGCGCATCGCTCTGCTGGTCTACGCGGACGGGGAGAAGCGCTACATCCTGGCTCCCCTGGGCCTGAAGGTCGGGGATACGGTGATGAGTGGCCCGACGGCCGAGGTCCGGGTGGGGAACGCGCTGCCGCTGGAACGCATCCCGCTGGGGACGACGGTCCACAACATTGAGTTGTACCCCGGACGGGGTGGGCAGTTGGTCCGCTCGGCGGGCTGCGCCGCCCAGGTGCTGGCGAAGGAGGGGGATTACGTGACAGTCCGCCTACCCAGCGGCGAGGTGCGGCTGATCCGCAAGGAGTGCATGGCAACGGTCGGGCAGGTAGGGAATGAGGAGCACGCCAACATCAAGTTGGGCAAAGCGGGGCGGAAGCGCTGGCTGGGGCGGCGTCCGCACGTGCGCGGTTCGGCCATGAGCCCGCGCGACCACCCGCACGGCGGTGGCGAAGGCCGTTCGCCCATCGGCATGCCCGGCCCGAAGACGCCGTGGGGCAAGCCCGCGCTGGGCAAGAAGACCCGTCGCAATAAGGCGACGGATAAGTACATCATCCGTCGGCGGGGCAAACGCCGGCAGTAAACGGACGGAATACGCAGACGGAGTAGAGGAATATGGGACGCTCACTGAAAAAAGGCCCGTACGTGGACCCGAAGTTGCTGCGGAAAATTGAGGAACTGAATCGGGCCGGGGAGAAACGGGTGATCCGGACCTGGTCCCGGGACTCCACCATCTTCCCCCAAATGGTGGGTCACACCATCGCCGTTCACGACGGACGACGGCATGTCCCCATCTACATTACCGAAAACATGGTGGGCCATAAACTGGGGGAATTCGCTCCAACGCGGACGTTCCGGGGGCACATCACCAAAGAGAAGAAGGGTGAGGTTCGGAAGAGGAAGTAGGGAGTAGGAAGTAGGGAGTAAGGAGTGAGGTATGGAGGTCCGTGCACAGGCGAAGCATATCCCGATGTCGGCGCGAAAGGTGCGCCGGGTGATTGACCAGGTGCGGGGAATGGATGTGGTGGGAGCGCTGGAAGTGCTGCGGATGATGCCGCATGCCGCCGCGCGCCCGGTGGAGAAACTGATCCGCTCGGCGGTCGCCAATGCGGAGGAGAACATCGGCCTCTCCCGGGATAACCTGTACATCGCCCATATTGTGGCCGATGAGGGGCCCGGGGTGGCGCCGGGCAAGGGCTGGCGGCCTCGCTTCGCGGCCCGGGGACGGTATCGCCCCATTCGCCGCCGCTCGTCCCACATCACCGTTGTCCTGGACGAGTTTGAGGAGGAATAACATTCACCACGAAGACAAAAAGACACAAAGTTTAAAAAATCTCTCTCTTCGTGTCTTCGTGTCTTGGTGGTTAGAACTTAAGGGAGGGGTATTTTGGGACGAAAGGTACATCCCTACGGTTTTCGGTTGAAGATTTTGCGGGACTGGAAGGCCCGCTGGTACGCCGAGGGCAAGGCCTACCGGGACCTGCTTCAGGAGGACCTGCGCATTCGGGAGTACATAGAGCGGGAACTGGCACCGGCGGGGGTCTCGCGCATTGAGATTGAGCGCTTCCCGAACCAGGTACAGGTGACCATCTGGACCGCGCGCCCTGGTATTGTCATCGGGCGGAAGGGTGGTGCGGTGAAAGTGCTCCGGCAGGACCTGGAGGAGATGACCGGCAAGCGGGTGCACGTGGATGTGCGGGAGGTGGAGCAGCCGGAACTGGACGCCCGACTGGTGGCGCAGAACATCGTGGCCCAACTGGAACGCCGGATTTCCCATGGTCGGGCGATGAAGCGGGCCATCCAGCAGGCCATGCGGGCTGGCGCCCAGGGGGTCTGGATTATCTGCAAGGGCCGGATTGGCGGCGCCGAAATGGCCCGGCCGGTCGCCATGCGGGAGGGCCGGGTGCCCCGCCAGACCCTGCGCGCCGATATTGATTTCGCCCGCGCCGAGGCCTATACCACCTACGGCCGCATCGGCGTCAAGGTCTGGATTTACAAGGGGGATGTCATCTCGGAGGCGAAACCCGAGGTCGTGGAGGAGCAACCGCAGCCGTTTGTGGTGTGAGGGTTGAAACGAACATGCTTGTAGTGAGCCACGCAGCGCAGCGGAGTGGCGTCCAAAAGGCCTAGAACGGCACTCTGCTGGCGCTTCGTGCCTGACTACAAACGAACAAATATCAGAGCGCTGATAAGCCCTGGATGTGGCAGGCCTTACTGTCTCGTTAGATTTCGCTGGTTCCTGAGATGACTGCGGATAGGGGTGCAGGATGAGAAAAGTTCTGCAGTTCACGGCGGTCATTGAGCGGGAAGGCGACGGGTATGTGGCTACCTGTCCAGAACTGGACGTGGTCAGTCAGGGCGCTACGATTGAAGAGGCGCGTCGCAACCTGTTAGAGACGGTGGAGGGATTTTTGGAAGTAGCATCACCCTCGGAAATTCGGCGCAGGCTGAAGAAAGAGACGTACGTGATGTCGATCATGCCCGATGTTCCTGGGAATCATCCGACAGTCTGGCTTGCCTTGCGAACTCTTTGAGGTAAAGTAACTGATGAGGAAGGGCTATGGAACCAATGCGGGAGCAATACGTGGTGAATGCGAAGGGGAAAAGGGTCGGTGTGATCCTTTCGCTGAGACGGTATCAGCGGTTGCTGGAAGATTTACATGACCTGGCCGTTGCTGCAGAGCGTCGGGATGAGGAACCGATTAGTTTGGAGGAAATGAAGCGGCGGCTGAAAGAAAATGGGCTCTTATAGCATTGAATTCAAGCCGTCCGTCCATAAGGATTTTCGTCATTTGCCCAAATCAGTGGTTGAGCGCGCATTAAGGCGCATTGAGGAATTAGGAGAGAATCCCTTTCCTCGGGGTGTTGAGAAACTGGAAGGCACACAGCAATTATATAGAGTTCGCCTGGGTGATTATCGTATCGTGTACGAGGTAGACACACGAGAGCAGCGAATTACGATAATTTACGTTCGTCACCGCCGGGAAGTATATCGGGCACTTTAACGACTTGGCAGGAGCGTAATCTATGTTGATGCCGAAACGAGTCAAATACCGCAAACAGATGCGCGGACGGATGAAGGGCCGCGAGAGCCGGGGCACCGAAGTCGCGTTCGGGGAGTATGGCCTGCAGGCGCTGGAGCCGGCCTGGATCACCAGTCGCCAGATTGAGGCCGCGCGGCGGGCCATCGTCCGTTTCGTCCGTCGGCGCGGGAAGTACTGGATTCGGATTTTCCCGGATAAGCCGGTCACGGCCAAGCCCGCCGAGACCCGCATGGGCAAGGGAAAGGGTGCCGTGGACCACTGGGTGGCTGTTGTCCGCCCCGGCCGCATCCTCTTTGAACTGGCCGGTCTGCCCGAGGAGCAGGCCCGGGAAGCGATGCGGCTGGCCGCCAACAAACTGCCCATCAAATGCCAGTTTGTGACCCGAGAAAAAGTGGTGGGAGAGTAGCATGCGAGCCAGAGAACTCCGTTTGTTGACGGATGCGGAATTGCGCGCTCGTCTGGAAGAGGCGTATCGGGAACTCTTCGTCCTGCGGCAGGATTGGTTCATGAACCGTCTGCAGGATAATAACCGCATCACGGCCGCGAAGCGGGATATTGCCCGCATCAAGACCATCCTGCGGGAGCGGGAGTTGGCCCGGATGATGCAGGAAGGGGGAGGCACGCGATGAGGGGACGGCGAAAGCGACTGGTCGGGCGCGTCGTCAGCGATAAGATGCAGAAGACAGTGGTGGTGCAGGTGGAGCGGACCCGCCGTCACCCTCTCTACGGCAAAGTGGTGCGGGTGCGGAAAAAGTACTACGCGCACGATGAGGAGAACGCCTGCCGCACGGGCGACCTGGTGCGGATTGTGGAATCCCGGCCCCTCAGCCGCCTGAAGCGGTGGGTGGTGGAGGAGATTCTGGAGCGGTCCGAGCGTCCCGAGGAGGTGGTTACATGATTCAGCAGGAGACTCGTCTGACGGTAGCGGACAACACGGGAGCGAAAGAGTTGCTCTGCATCCGCGTTATGGGTGGATCCAAGCGGCGGTACGGATACGTCGGGGATGTCATCGTGGCGACGGTCAAGCAGGCCACCCCCAACGCGTCGGTGAAGAAGGGGGACGTGGTCAAGGCGGTCATCGTCCGCACGGCCAAAGAGTACCGGCGCCCCGACGGCTCCACCATCCGCTTTGACGACAACGCGGCGGTCCTGCTGGACGCGACCGGCGTCAACCCGCGCGGCACCCGCATTTTCGGGCCTGTCGCCCGGGAATTGCGGGATAAGGGATTCATGAAAATCATTTCCCTGGCACCAGAGGTGCTGTGATTCTGCACGATGCAATCCACGATAAGCGATATGCGATATGCGCTACGCGAGGGGTGAAGAATGGGTATTCGGGTGAAGAAGGGAGACACGGTAGAGGTCATCGCCGGGGACGACCGGGGGAAGCGCGGGGAGGTCCGACAGGTGCTCCCGAAGGAGAACCGGGTGGTGGTCTCCGGGGTGAATCTGGTCACCAAACATCAGCGACCGATTCGCGCGGGCCGGGGACAGATTCAGCCCGGGCGAATTCAGTTTGAGGCGCCGATCCACATCTCCAACGTGATGCCGGTCTGTCCGCACTGCAAGGAGGCCACGCGGGTGGGTTTCGTGCGCCAGGAGGACGGGCGTAAAGCGCGGGTTTGTAAGCGGTGCGGGCAGTCCTTCTGATGGAATCCGCCATCTTGAATTTGCAATCTTAAAGGGTGAGTCCAATGCAGCGGTTGCAGGCTTTGTATCGGGAACAGGTTCGGCCGACCCTTATGCGGGAGTTCGGTTACCGCAACATTATGGAAGTTCCGCGGTTGCAGAAAATCGTCATCAACATCGGCATGGGGGAGGCGCTGGATAATCCGAAGGCGCTGGATTTCGCCGTCCAGGACCTGGCGACCATCACCGGTCAGCGGCCTGTGATCACCAAAGCCCGCAAGTCTGTCGCCAGTTTCAAGTTGCGGGCCGGCCGGGCCATCGGGGTGAAGGTGACGCTGCGGGGGGAGCGGATGTGGGCATTCCTGGACCGGCTCTGTAACGTGGCGCTGCCGCGCCAGCGGGACTTTCGCGGCGTTTCTCCTTCCGCTTTTGACGGTCGGGGTAACTACACGCTGGGGTTGCGCGAACAGTTGATTTTCCCGGAGATCAACTACGACAAGATTGACAAGATTCGCGGCATGGAGATCACCATTGTGACCACCGCGAAGACGGATGAGGAAGCCCGGCGGCTGCTGGAACTGCTGGGGATGCCGTTCCGGCGGCAGTAATTTGGAGGAAGTATGGCAAGAAAATGCATGCCCTATCGGGAAATGCGACGGAAGTATAAGGTGCAGGTGCGGAATCGCTGCCAGCGCTGCGGCCGCCCGCGCGGCTACTATCGCCGCTTCGGCCTCTGCCGCATCTGCCTGCGAGAACTGGCCCTGGAGGGGCTGATCCCCGGGCTGACCAAGTCCAGTTGGTGAGGGTGACGGACCGATGACGGTGACAGATCCGATTGCCGATATGTTGACCCGCATGCGCAATGCGATTGCGGTGGGGCATCCCACCGTGGAGATGCCCTCTTCCAAAATGAAAGTTGCCATTGCCCGCATCCTGAAGGAAGAGGGGTATATTGAGGACTACCGGGTGGTGGAATCTCCGGAGCAGCCTCGCTACCGCCTGGTGATTCGCCTGAAGTACGTGGGGGAGCGGAGGAAGCGGCGGTCCGTCATCCAGGGGCTGAAACGGGTCAGCAAGCCCGGCCGCCGAATCTACACCCGGGCGTCGGAAATCCCCTGGGTGAAGAGCGGCATGGGCATCGCCATCCTCTCCACCCCCAAGGGAATCCTCACCGGCGAGCAAGCCCGACGGCTGCGGGTGGGCGGCGAGGTCATCTGCTACGTGTGGTAGGGAGGACAGGATGTCGCGAATTGGTCGGATGCCGATTCCTTTGCCCCCCGGGGTGAAGGTGGAGATTCAGGGCAGCCGGGTCACCGTGAGCGGCCCGAAGGGGACGTTGACGCGCACGTTTGACCCGGCGATGCAAATTGTCATAGAAGATAATACCCTGCGGGTCTACCGGCCCACCGACGCCCGGCATCATCGGGCGCTGCACGGGCTGACCCGGGCCCTGCTGGCGAACATGGTGCAGGGAGTCTCCCAGGGATACCAGAAACAACTGGAAATTCGTGGGGTGGGGTATCGCGCCGAGCGCCAGCCCGACGGGACGCTGGTGATGCACCTGGGATTCTCCCATCCGGTCCGCGTTCGGCCGCCGGAGGGCATCACCTTTGAGGTGGACCCGAAGGCGGGCATCATCACGGTCCGGGGCATAGATAAGGAAACGGTGGGGCGGGTCGCCGCGGAAATTCGCGCCTGGCGCCCGGCGGATCCGTACCTGGGCAAAGGGCTCCGCTACCTGGGCGAGCAGATTCGCCAGAAGGCCGGTAAGGCTGGTAAGGGTAAGGGCAAGGGCAAAGGGAAGTAGGAAGTACGAAGTAGGAAGTAGGGAGTAAGGAGTAGGGATTATGGCGGAAAAGGATCGCCGGTTGGGACGATTACGCCGACGCAAGCACGTGCGCAAGAAGGTGTTCGGCACGCCCGAGCGCCCGCGCCTGAACGTTTTCCGCAGTTTGCGGCACATCTACGCCCAGGTCATTGATGATACAGTGGGGCATACGCTGGTCTCCGCTTCCACGCTGGACCCGGAGGTCCGCCAGCAGGTTGCGGGGCTGAAGAAGACGGAGCAGGCCCGGGTGGTGGGGAAAGTTCTGGCGGCCCGCGCGCTGGCCCGAGGGGTGACGAAGGTGGCCTTTGACCGGGCGGGGTACAAGTACCACGGTCGGGTGAAGGCCCTGGCCGAGGGTGCCCGCGAGGGGGGGCTGGACTTCTAAACGGCACGGAATACGGAACGCGGAATACGGAGTACGGAGGGCAAACGAATGGACCTGGATCAGGAATTTGAACTGGAGCCTACCGCTCCGGTGGAAATGGATGAGCGGGTCGTGGAGATCAAGCGGGTCGCCAAAGTCATCAAGGGCGGGCGCCGGTTCGCTTTCCGGGTGACCGCTGTGGTCGGCGACCACAATGGCCGCGTCGGCATCGGCGTGGGCAAAGCGCGCGCTGTCCCGGATGCCATCCGCAAGGCCACGGAGCGAGCCCGGGCATCTATGATTTCGGTCCCCCTGGTCGGGCGGACCATTCCGCACGATGCCATTGGGGAGTGCGGCGGCGCCCGGGTGCTGATCAAGCCCGCCTCGCCGGGTACCGGCGTCATCGCCGGGGGTGGGGTACGCGCTGTGCTGGAAGCGGCAGGCGTCCACGACGTGTTGACCAAGTCCATGGGCAGTTCCAGTATGCTGAACGTGGTGAAGGCGACCATGGAGGCCCTGAAGCAACTGCGCTCCTATGAGGAACTGGCCCGGGAACGGGGCCTCCCGGAGACCCGGGTGATGCCCTTCTGGATGCGGGGGCGGTAGGGTTGGGGTTGGTAGATTGGTAGATTGGTAGATTGGTATCTGGTAAATTGGTAGGCAGGGGAGCAAGCAATGGAAAAGCGAAAGGTTCTTCGTATTACCCTGGTCCGCAGTCCCATCGGGTACTCCAAAGACCAGAAAGCGACGGTTCGGGCGCTGGGCCTGCGCCGTCTCCATCAGACTGTGGAGAAGGCCGATACCCCAGTGATTCGGGGTATGGTGGCCAAGGTCCAGCATATGCTGAAGGTAGAAGAGGTTGAGGAATGAAACTGCACGAGTTGCAACCGGCTGAGGGCTCCAAAAAGCGCCGCAAGCGAAAGGGCATCGGCATCGCGGCCGGTCAGGGGAAGACCGGCGGGCGCGGGACGAAGGGGCAGAAGGCCCGCAGCGGGGGGAGCATCCCGCCGTACTTTGAGGGCGGGCAGTTGCCCCTGGTCCGCAAACTCCCCTTCGCGCGGGGCGTCGGTTTCCGGGACCCCTGGCGGGTCCGCTTCACGCCGGTCAACGTGGACCGGCTGAGCCGGTTCGCGCCGGGGAGCGTGGTGACGCCGCAGGAACTGGCGGAGGCGGGCCTGATTCGGGACGCCGATGAGTGGGTGGTCATCCTGGGGCGCGGCGAGTTGAATATCCCGCTGACGGTGAAAGCCCATCGCTTCTCCGCCAGCGCGCGGGCCAAGATTGAGGCCGCCGGCGGCACCGTAGAGGAGTTGCCCTGGCAGCGGGGCGGCTACCGGACCCGTTAAGATGAGAATAGCATATGATCCTGAGGTAGACGCTCTGTACATACGTTTTCTGGAAACCACAGTCACCACGAAGCATCTGGCGGAGGGGATCGCGGCCGACTACGATGCGGAGGGCCGTCTGGCGGGAATTGAAATTCTGGATGCTCTGAAGCGATTTGGTCGGGATGACGTTATGCGCCAGATCATTCTGGAAAATGTGACGCTGATACTGGTTCGCCGGGATGTACAGGAAGAAATACCCGTATAAGGAGTGCTATGATCCAGGCCGTACGTGATGCCCTGAGGCTTCCTGACCTGCGGCGGCGGTTGTTCTACACGCTGCTGATTCTGGTCATCTTCCGCGCGGCCTCTCATGTGCCGGTGCCGGGCATTGACCGGGAGGCTCTGCGCAGCCTGACCGGCGGAGCGGCCCAGTTGGTGAACATCCTGGACCTGCTCTCCGGCGGCGCAGTGGCGGAGTACTCGGTGCTGGCCAACGGGGTCTATCCGTACATCAACGCGTCCATCATCATCCAGTTGCTGGTCCCGGTCATCCCGGCGCTGAAGCGGCTGGCGGAAGAGGAGGGGGAGGCCGGGCGGCGGAAACTGAACCAGTGGACGTACTACCTGACCATTCCGCTGGGGATGTTGCAGGCCTGGGGTCAGGCCCAGTTGTTCAACGCCGCCGCGGCCCGTCCGGTCCTGCCCAACTTTGGTTTTGACCAGCCTGCGCATGTCCTGCCCACCATCTCGGTGCTCATCGCGATGACGGCCGGCACGATGTTCGCCATCTGGTTGGGCGAGTTGATCTCGGAGCAGGGCATCGGCAATGGCCTCTCGCTGATCATCTTTGGCGGCATCGTCGCCCGGACACCGGCCAACGTGGCGCGGATTTACACCAGCGACGGCTTCCTGGGCCTGCTGTTCTTTATGATCATCACCGCGCTGGTGATTTTCGTCATCGTCTACGTCCAGGAGGGGGAGCGGCGCATCCCCGTCCAGTACGGCAAACGGGTGCGGGGCCGGCGGATGTACGGCGGCGGCAGCACCTACATCCCGTTGCGGGTCAATATGGCGGGGATGATCCCGCTCATCTTTGCCCAGTCCATTCTCACTTTCCCGGCGGTCATCGCCCAGTTCTTCGCCAATTCGTCTAACCCGAACGTGGCGAGGGCGGCGGCGGATATTATGAACTTCTTCAGCGGGCACACGGTGGAATGGTACACCACCCTCTTCTACGCGGTGCTCTACTTCGCCGCCGTCGTCGGGTTCACGTACTTTTACACCTTCGTCCTGGTGGAGCAGCAGAACCTGCCGGAGAACCTGCAGAAGTACGGCGGGTTCATCCCGGGCATCCGTCCCGGAAAGCAGACGGCGGACTACATCAACGGCATTTATAAGCGCATCACCCTGTTCGGCGCGCTCTTCCTGGGCGGCGTTGCTGTCCTGCCCTTCATTGTCCAGTTGCTGATGAACACCCGGGTGCTGCTCATCACCTCGGCGGGCCTGCTCATCGTCGTCGGCGTCGTGGTGGATACCATGCGGCAACTGGAGGCCCAGTTGTTGATGCGGCACTATGAGGGGTTTATCCGGTAATGCAGCGGGATGAGATTCTGAGAGTTCTGGCTCAATTTCGCGACCAGAGGGCCAAAGAGTTCGGGATCACCCGAATCGGCATCTTTGGCTCCCTGGCCCGGGGCGAAGCCACCGATGCCAGCGACGTGGACGTGGTGGTGGAACTGGAGCGACCGGATTTGCTGTTGCTGGTGGGCATCAAGCAGGAACTGGAGGAACTCCTGCAGCGGCCTGTGGATGTGGTTCACTATCGGGAACATATGAACCCGTTCTTGAAAAAGCGCATCCTGCGGGACGCGATTTATGTCTGACCCGGAACTGGTACGGGATATCCTTCTCCAGATCCTTGAGGCTACCCGCAGGATAGCCAGACGGTTTGCTCCTGTTTCTTCTGTCGCTGATTTTCTTTCTTCTGAAGAAGGGCTGGAGAAATTGGATGCTATCTGTATGTTGTTGATCGCTATTGGTGAAAGTGTCAAACGTCTGGATAAGCTGACGGAGGGGAAAAAGTTGCCCCGCTATTCTCAGGTAGACTGGAAGCGGGTTATGGGAATGCGGGATGTGTTGAGCCACCATTATTTTGATATGAATGCCGAAATTGTGTACTCGGTATGTGCTCATCACATCAGCGCTCTGGAGCAGACCGTTGAGATGATGCTGGCCGACCTGGATTGGGAGTCTGAGTAAACAATGGGATGCCGGATTGTGTTGTTGGGGATGCCCGGAGCGGGCAAGGGGACGCAGGCGGAGCAACTGGCGCAGGCGCTGGGCGTCCCGCATGTCGCCAGCGGAGACCTGTTCCGGGAGCATCTGGATAAGGGGACGGAACTGGGCCGCCAGGCGCGGGCCTATATGGAACGGGGCGACCTGGTACCCGACGAAGTGACCATCGGGATGGTCGCGGACCGGATTGCCCGCCCGGACTGCGCCAACGGCTTCATCCTGGACGGCTTCCCGCGCACCGTCGCGCAGGCGGAGGCGCTGGAACGTCTCCTGAAAGGGAACGGGACGGCGCTGGATGCGGTGGTATTTATCCGGGTACGGGAGGAAGTGGCCCTGGCCCGCCTGGCGGGCCGCTGGACCTGCCGGAACTGCGGAGCGGTCTACCACACCCTGTTCAACCCGCCCAGGCGGTCAGGGGTATGCGATGCCTGTGGGGGCGAACTCTACCAGCGCCCCGACGAGACCGAAGAGGCCCACCGCCGCCGTCTGCAGGTCTATCAGCAGCAGACGGCGCCCCTGGTGGACTACTACCGCCGGGCCGGCCTGCTGGTGGAGATAAACGGCGAGCAGTCCATTGAGGATGTCCAGGCCGACCTGCGGGCGGTCGTGGCGAGCGCCTGCGGCTCGCTCACCGCGGAGAGCGCTGATCGCTGGGAGTAGAACGCTGTCCATCTGCGGCCTCTGCGGTGAGGGCGATGATTCACCTCAAATCGGCAGGTGAGATTGAAAAAATGCGCCGGGCCGGGCGGATTGTCGCCGAGGTCCTGGTGCGGATGCGGGAGTGGGTGAGGCCCGGCGTCACCACCGCGGAACTGAACGAAAAGGCGGAGGAACTGATCCGCCGCCGGGGCGGCATCCCGTCCTTCAAGGGCTACCCGCCAGGTAGTCCTCATCCTTTTCCGGCCGCGATCTGCGCGTCCATCAACGAGGAACTGGTCCACGGCATTCCCGGCCCCCGGGTGCTGAAGGAAGGGGACATCATCAGCATAGATGTCGGGGCCATCTACGACGGGTATCACGGCGACGCGGGCATCACCCTGCCGGTGGGGGAGGTGAGCCCGGAGGCCCGGCGTCTGTTGGAGGTGACGGAGGGGGCCCTTTATGCGGGCATCGCCCAGGCCCGGGCCGGGAACCGCGTCGGCGACATTTCCGCCGCCATCCAGACCTTTGTGGAGTCCCGGGGCTACAACGTAGTGCGGGAGTACACCGGTCACGGCATCGGGCGGCAGATGCATGAGCCGCCGCAGATTCCCAACCACGGAGAGCCAGGACGGGGCCCGCTGCTGCGGTCGGGGATGACCGTCGCCATAGAGACGATGGTGCTGGCGGGCGACTACCGGGTGCGGACTCTGCCCGACCACTGGACCGTCGTCTCCGCCGACGGCCAACTGACGGCCTACTTTGAGCACACCGTCCTGATCCGGGACGGAGAGGCGGAGATTCTGACACCGTGGCATATTGGGCTCAGGGGTATTGAATGAGCCTTGACAAAAGGTATAGTGTGCAATACCCGATTTCTGCCTATACATTTCCTCGTGAGGCCCGAATTCACGAGGTATGGTTTGACGAGGAGTATATGCACATCGCGCTGACAGACGGCCGACTGCTCTCTGTCCCGTTGTGGTGGATTCCGACTTTGTATAACGCCGAGCCTGAGGAGCGGGCGAAGTTTGAAATCAGTCGGGATCGGACAATGATTATCTGGGATCCAGAGAAGTGCACCATCAACGATGAGATCAGCATTTTTGATTTGCTGGGGCCTGTGGAAGAAGTGGAGGAGGGTCGGGCTATTGTTCAAGAGCAACGCCCACGGGATGTTGAAGTGAAGGTGCCTGGATGAGGAGAATTGGGTCTTCCAATAGCGGGGTCAGCGATGGACTGGCGCGAATACATCACAACCGATCCAAGGGTTTGCCACGGTAAGGCCTGCATTAAAGGGACGCGTATTCCGGTTTCGGTGGTTTTGGATAATCTGGCGGCCGGGTTGAGCGTAGAAGAAATTCTTCGTAGTTAACCGAGCCTGAGCCGGGAAGATCTACAGGCGGCTGTGTTATATGCTGCACTGAATAGGGAGTTAGCCCGTTACATGCACAAAAAGAAAGCCTATGGAAGTTGATAAAATCCTGTCCGTTCTTGCAAAGGAAAGGCCTGTTTTTCACTCAGAGGCCGATTTTCAGCATGCTTTTGCCTGGGAAATTCATCAAAGTCTGCCCAATGCACTTGTGCGACTTGAACGGCCTATTCAAGTCAATGGAGAGTTACTCTATATTGATGTTTGGATTGCCTATCAAGGCGCAATTATAGCAATTGAGTTGAAGTATAAGACTCGCAGATTGGCGGTTCAGGTTGATGACGAGCAATACAGCCTGAGAGACCAAAGTGCCCAGGATATTGGCAGGTACGATTTTATAAAGGATATTCAGCGATTAGAGCAAGTCGCTGCAGCAAACCAGAATATCACTGGCTACGCCGTTCTATTAACGAACGACAGTGCTTATTGGAAGCCAAATTACGGCACGGTTGACGCCGATTTCAGGCTTCACGATGGAAGAATACTCAGAGGCGTTTTGGCTTGGGGCGCAGGTGCTTCTGAAGGCACAAAGAAAAACCGCGAGCAGCCACTTGAATTACAGGGAGAGTACCAACTTAAATGGTCAGATTACTCTTTTATAGAGTCTGTGCCCTACGGGAAGTTCCGTTCACTGGTGGTAAAGGTAAAACCAACTGCCAAGGCAGGCTAAAATTTCGGTCTGGATGATGCCGCCTTCGGCGGCTTGTCTGATCTCGGTGCCGTTGGCTTGTTAATGAGAGCGGGTTTGTAAAATTACAGGTAAGCAGTGCCGAGCAAGAAAGAAGTTGCGACTGAGAGGAGAAGAGGTTCTGTGATCTGCGATATTTGTGGTCAAGAAGGGGCCTATATCCGATTGGTTACCCGCAGTTATGGGAAGGGCGATGATCTGCTGGTGATTGAGAACATCCCTTTGGTAAGTTGTCCACATTGCGGAGAGAGTTACTTTACAGCAGAGACGTTACACGAAATTGAGCGGATCAAAATGCATCGCCACAGTTTCGCCGTGAAGAAACGGGTAGCGATTGCGGAATTTGTGGGAACAGGAGGATAAAGTGAAAGTTTCACCGTCGGTCAAACGGCGCTGTCCCAAGTGCAAAATCATCCGCCGCAAAGGCGTCATTCGGGTCATCTGCGAGAACCCGAAGCACAAACAGCGACAGGGCTAATCAGCAATCAGCAATCAGCAATCAGCAATCAGCAATCTTTTGGAGGATGTATGGCTCGTATTGCCGGTGTAGACCTGCCCAGAGATAAACGGGTGGAGATCGGTCTGACCTATATCTACGGTATCGGGCGCAGCCTGAGCAATCAGATTCTGCGCAAGGCTGGCGTGGACCCGGACAAGCGGGTGAAGGACCTCAGCGAGGCCGAGGTGGCCCGCCTGCGCGAGATCATTGATCGCGAGTACAGAGTGGAGGGCGACCTGCGGCGCGAGGTGCAGATGAACATCAAGCGCCTGATAGAAATCGGGTGCTACCGCGGGTTGCGCCACCGGATGAACCTGCCGGTGCGCGGTCAGCGGACGCGGACGAACGCGCGCACCAAGCGAGGGCCGCGCAAGACCGTCCCCGGTCGGGGCCGTCGCCGCGGCGCCAAGAAGAAGTAATCTGCGATCTGCAATCTGCAATCTGCAATCTGCTTACGGAGTGGACTATGTCTCGTGCTCAAAGACGTCGCAGAGTGACCCAGCGGGTTCGCCGCGCGGTGCCGCGCGGGGTGGCTCACATTCACGCCAGTTTCAACAACACCATCATCACCATCACCGACCCTCAGGGGAACGTCATCAACTGGGCCAGCGCGGGGCTGGTGGGCTTCAAGGGCTCCCGCAAGAGCACGCCCTTTGCGGCCCGCCAGGCCGCCCAGCGCGCGGCCAAAGACGCCCTGGATGCGGGGGTGACTGAGGTGGATGTGCTGGTCAAGGGGCCGGGCCCGGGGCGGGAAGCGGCCATTCGCTCCCTTCAGGCGTCCGGGTTGAAAATTCGTTCCATCACCGATGTGACGCCCATCCCGCACAACGGTTGCCGGCCGCCGAAGAAGCGCAGGGTGTGATATAGAGTACGAAGTACGGAGTAGGAAGTACGAAGTACGGAGTAAGGAGTAACGGTATGGCCAGATACACAGGCCCGGTTTGTCGGTTGTGTCGTCGGGAAGGACAGAAGTTGTTCCTGAAGGGCGAGCGCTGCATGTCGCCCAAGTGCGCCCTGGAGCGCCGGGATTATCCCCCCGGACAGCACGGGCAGGTCGCCCGCTTCCGGCGGGGCCAGCCTACAGACTACTTCCGCCAGTTGCGGGAGAAGCAGAAGGTCAAGCGAGTCTACGGCGTTCTGGAGCGGCAGTTCCGCCGGTACTTCCGGGAGGCGCTGCGGACGCCCGGCCTGACCGGTGAGAACCTGCTCATCCTGCTGGAGCGTCGCCTGGACAACGTGGTCTACCGGCTGGGCTTCGCCGACTCGCGCGCCCAGGCCCGCCAATTGGTTCAGCATGGCCACTTCACCGTCAATGGTCGCCGGGTCACCATCCCGTCCTACCTGGTCCGGCCCGGTGACCAGATCGCGGTGCGGGAGGGAAGTCGGAAGCGACCGTATTTCCAGGAGCGCGCCGAAATGCTGGACGAGATGCGGGTTCCCGATTGGCTCTCTCTGAACGCGGCGGACCTTTCCGCCCGGGTCCTGGGAATGCCCAGACGGGAGCACGTGGATATTCCGATTAACGAGCAACTGGTCGTGGAGTACTACTCTCGGTAGGTGGCGATGACTGCACAGAGGGAACCCAGGTTTGCCGCACCGGTTTTGCCCAAAATTGAAAAAGAGGTGCTGACCCAGCAGTATGGCCGATTTGTCATCGGCCCGCTGGAGAGCGGCTACGGGATCACGCTGGGGAATGCCCTGCGCCGGGTCCTGCTCTCCTCCCTTTCGGGAGCGGCGGTCACCTCGGTCCGCATCTACGACGTCCCGCACGAATTTGGGACCATCCCGCACGTGCGGGAGGACGTGATGCAGATTCTCCTTCAGGTGAAGCAACTGCGCCTGAAGATGGACGGGGACGGCCCGATGCGGATGACGCTGAGCGTCCACGGGGACGGTGTGGTGACCGCCGGGGACATCCAGGCCCCGCCGGAGATAGAAATCCTCAACCCGGACCTCTATCTCTTCACCACGGACTCCGCAGACGCCGTGGTGGAGATGGAGTTCACCGTGGAGCGGGGACGGGGCTACTCCCCGGCGGAGGAGCGGGAGCGCCGCTCCATCGGCGAACTTCCGGTGGACGCCCTGTTCAGTCCCGTCCGGCGGGTCGCGTTCAACGTGGAGCGGGCCCGGGTTGCCCAGCGGACCAACTACGACCGGCTGAACATGGAAATCTGGACCGATGGACGCATCGGCCCGCTGGAGGCCCTCAAGGAAGCGGCCCGAATTCTGGTCACCCATTTCCGTCTCATCGCTGGAATTACGGAGGAGCCGGAACTGATCGGGGAGGAAGAGCGGGGAATCCCGGCCCGGGTCTATGAGGTCCCGATAGAAACTCTGGGGCTCACCGCCCGCGTCTACAACGCCCTCAAGCGGGCCGGACTCTCGCGGGTCGGAGAAGTCCTGGAGGTGCTGAGTCGGGGGGATGAGGCCATCCGCACCATTCGCAATTTCGGCGATAAGTCTATGGCGGAGTTGATGGAGAAACTGGGCGCGGCCGGATACCTGGATTACCTGCCTCAGCCCCCGGAAAAGGACGAGGAGGATGATGATGACTCGTCCGATCTTCTGGAGGAGTAAGGAGTTATGCAGTTGATTTTTGCCACGAATTGTACGAATTTACACGAATAATAAAAATTCGTGCCCATTCGTGAAATTCGTGGCAAATACCGATTGTTCATCTCGTGGAGGGACAGGATGCGACATCGGGTTGCGGGAAAGAAACTGAATCGTTCCAGCGGCCATCGCCGGGCCCTCTTTCGGAATCTGGTCTCGGCGTTAATTTACCATGAGCGAATTGAGACGACAGAGGCGAAGGCCGAAGCCATTCGCCGGCATGCGGAGAAACTGATCACGCTGGCCAAGCGGGGGCTGGCAGCCAGTGACCCCGCCTACGGCGTCCATACCCGCCGTCTGGCGGCGGCCCGCATGAACCGCTGGGTGGTCACTCCGGAAGGGGAGCGGGTGGACCTGGTCAAGAAACTCTTTGAGGAGATCGCTCCCCGCTATCAGAACCGACCCGGCGGGTATACCCGTATCGTCAAACTGGGCCCGCGCAAGGGCGACGCGGCCCCGATGGTTATCCTGGAACTGGTCTGATCAGCCATCACGAATCAGCAATCAGCAATCAGCAATCACGAATCAGCAATCTCGGATGCGCGTGCGGGCGGTTGTGGCCTATGACGGCACAAACTACCAGGGCTTCCAGCGCCAGACGAACGGGCCCACCGTCCAGGAGGTCCTGGAGCGGGCGCTGGAGCGGGTGACCGGTGAGCGTATCTCCATCCTGGCCGCTGGCCGCACCGATACGGGCGTTCACGCTGAAGGACAGGTCATCGCCTTTGATACGGAGTGGAAGCATCCGCTGACGGCCCTCCTGCGGGCGCTGAACGCGGTGCTTCCGCCCGACGTGGCGGTCCGGGAGGTGGCGCCGGCCCCGCCGGATTTCCACCCCCGGTACGATGCCATCAGCCGGTACTACCGGTACACCATTTACAACCATCCGGTCCGTTCGCCGCTGGCTCGGTGGACCAGTTTCCACGTCGCCTGGCCGCTGGACGTGGCGGCGATGCAGGCGGCGGCGGACCTGCTGGTCGGCGAGCACGACTTCGCCGCTTTCGGCACCCCGCCGAAGGGGGAAAACACCGTCCGAAGGGTACTGCGGGCCGGGTGGCGTTCGGAGCCGCCCTGGTTGTACTTTGACATTGAGGCCAACGCGTTCCTCTACCGGATGGTGCGCACCCTGGTCGGTACGATGATTCGGGTCGGCCTGGGGCGACTTCCGGTAGAGGGGTTCCGCGAAGTCATGGTCTCCGGCGACCGCCGCCGGGCCGGGCCGGCGGTTCCCCCGCACGGCCTCTGCCTGATGGCGGTGAGGTATCCAGAGGAATGATAGAATCCGCAAATCGTAGAATCAAGGAGTGATGAGTGTGAAGACGTACGTCACCAAACCCGATGAAGTGCAGCGGGAATGGTTCGTTGTGGACGCCAGCGGGAAGACGCTGGGGCGTCTGGCAACGGAGGTGGCCCGCATTCTGCGCGGTAAGCACAAGCCCATCTACTCCCCGATGATAGACGTCGGGGATTACGTCATCGTGGTCAACGCCGAGAAGGTCCGGGTCACGGGCCGCAAACTGACCCAGAAGTTCTACTACCGTCACTCCGGTTACCCGGGTGGGTTCAAACAGATCAGTTTGCGGGACATGCTGGCCCGTCACCCGACGCGCGTTATTGAATACGCCGTCAGGGGGATGCTGCCCAAGAACGCCCTGGGGCGGCGAATGTTCAAGAAACTGAAGGTCTACGCCGGGCCGGACCATCCGCATCAGGCCCAGAACCCGAAACCGCTGGAGTTGTGAGAGGACGAGGAGAGGAGCAATGGCGGAACAGCAACAATACTATGAGGGTGTGGGACGTCGGAAGGAAGCCACCGCGCGGGTGCGCCTTTATCCTGGGGGCGACGGGAAATTCATAGTGAATGACCGTCCGCTTCAGGAGTACTTCGTCCGCGAGATGGACGTGGTGCGCCTGATGGAGCCATTGAAGGTCACCGGGATGGACGGTCGCTTCAACGTCTCCGTGCAGGTGAAGGGGGGCGGAATCAGCGGCCAGGCCGGTGCGGTCCGGCTGGGCCTGGCGCGGGCCCTGCTCCAGGTGGACCCCCAACTGCGGCCGCTCCTGCGCCAGAAGGGGCTTTTGACCTGCGACGCGCGGGTAAAAGAGCGCAAAAAGCCCGGCCTCAAGCGCGCCCGCAAGGCCCCGCAGTACACCAAGCGGTAAGTCTTTGCTCCTGTCGCATGGCCGGCGGCCCCGGCATTCTGCCGGGGCCGCTTTGTTTGTCGGGAACGTGCCGGGCAGTCTTTTGTTACTCCGCCTCCACCTCCCGCCGCAGGCTCCCCAGCAAACTGGTGAACTCCAGCGGGAAGACGAACTTGGTCGCCGGACTCTCCCCCAACCGTCGCAGCGTCTCCAGGTACTGGAGCGTCATCGTGTTCGGGTCTATTTTCTGGGCGACCTCAAAGATGTAGCGGAGGGCCATCGCGTACCCCTCGGCGCGCAGGGCCTGCGCGGCCCGTTCCCCCTCGGCCCGCAGGATGGAGGCCTGTTTCTCTCCCTCGGCCCGCAGGATGGCCGCCTGCTTCTCGCCCTCCGCGACCTTGATGGCCGCCTCCCGCTGACCATCCGCCTCGGTGACCATCGCCCGGCGGTTCCGCTCTGCCGACATCTGCCGGTTCATCGCCGCCTGAATCTCCTTCGGCGGCTCAATCTCCCGAATCTCCACGCTGGTCACCTTGACGCCCCACCGCTCCGTCACCTCGTCCAGTTTGACCCGCAGGACCTGGTTGATGTGCTCCCGCTGGGCCAGGACGTCATCCAGCATAATGTCGCCGATGACGGCGCGCAGCGTGGTGGTGGCGATGCCGATGGACGCCCGCCGGAAGTCCCCCACCTGGATGACGCTCGCCTCAGGGTCTATGACCTTCCAGTAGATGAGAAAGTCCACCCCGATCGGCGCGTTGTCTTTGGTGATGCTGGTCTGGTGGGGGATTTCCATAAACTGCTCCCGCAGGTCCACCACCACCGCCCGGTCAATCATTGGGATCAGAAAGACCAGGCCCGGCCCTTTGGTGCCGATACAGCGCCCCAGCCGGAAGACCACCAGCCGCTCGTATTCCCGGACGACCCGGATCATAGAGAACAGCAGGATCAGGCCAATCAGCCCGACAAAGAAGATGAAGATGGCCAGCAGCACTTCCATGTTGTTTCCCTCCTTCGTGAAACTCGGAACTGTTTATCCCCTTATCCTCCGCCAGTACCGCCAGCGCATCAGCGCCAGCACCCGGGGAGTGAGAACGGCGTAGAGGTTGTAGAGGGTGCGGTGGACCGGGAAGTCCCAGGCCCCGATGTACCGGACCGGACGGGCGCCGAAGCCCGCCTTGAACCGATAGACTCCCCACATCGGGTCCGATTCATCCGGCCTCTCCGGCGCCCCCCAGAGGTCGTAGACGGTGCACCTCTGGGCCTGGGCCCACCGAATCGCCTCCCACTGGAGCAGGTGATTGGGCATGTATTCCCGGTACACGGACCGGGAAGCGCCGTACATATACCATACCCTCTGTCCGAACTGGAAGAGAATCACCATCGCCACGGGCTCATTCCCGACTTCGGCGATCAACGGTTGAGCCAGCCCCGTCTCTATGAAGGACCCCCATGCGTCCCGGTAATACCCCTCCGGTCGGATGACGAACCGGTCCCGCACGCTGGTCTCCTGGTACATCCGGTAGAGCAGGGGCAGGTCCTCCACCGTTCCCGGACGCACGGTCACCCCCTTCCGCTGGGCCAGCCGGATGTTGTAGCGCCATTTGGGCTTCATCCGGGCCAGGAGGTCGTCCGGCGGAAGAGTCAGGTCCAAGAGAAGGGTGCTGCGGAACTGAACCTGTTCATCTGATGGCCGCCAGCCCCGCGCCCGCAGGGTGGCGGTGACCGTTTCCCCCTCCGGCGTGTCTTCCTCTACGTCCGGGTCTATTTTCAGGAATACGGCCCCGGCTCGGCGGGCAGCGGTCTCCAGGTCTGCCAGGACGTTCTGGAGAAGAGAGGCGTCGTCCCAGGAGAGAACGGGCCCTTTGGGGACGTACATCACTCCCAGCGGGAGGCGGACAGGGCGACGGAGAAGGGCCAGCGCGGCCGCGCAGGGGGTGTCCTTCATCTCCCAGAGATAGTGGATGGCCCGCCAGCCCTGTCGTTCTTTGAACGCTCCCCACTCCCAGGTCTGCAGGACGTGGGGGTTGGGCAGGCGCACCAGCGCATGATCCCACTCGTGGGGGTCCATCACTTCCCGGAGGGTGTGCCTCATAGTGGCCTTGATTGTACATTTTTTTGCGGTAGAGTCAAGGGGGCAATGGCGGTATTGAATCCCGTCAAATTGTGCCGCGTTAGAGTCCCAAAAGGAGAAGGCGCAAAATCGCGCTATTTCTCAGGAGCGGATTGGGGTAAAGCATACCATGGCAAGGTGAATACTTCCGGATTGTCCGGGAGATGTACCGGAATCATCGGCCCTCCTTCGATTTTGGGGGGCGAAGCCGCCGAAAAACGTTTGTTTTTCCCGGGTTGCTTCTGGGGGGCCAGACTATCTGGCTGGCGCGGCCGCATGCTGGAGGTACGGGAAAAGAACCTATCTCACCGGCATCCGGCGGCCCGTAGGGTTGCGGCGGAAACGGCCGAACTCTGTCAATCCGGCCAGTTGCTCCACGGAGAAGACCGGCCCATCCAGACAGACCAGCATTCCGTCCAGCGCGCATTGTCCGCAGATGCCGAATCCACACTTCATGTACCGCTCCACACTCAACTGACCGGGCAGGTAGTGCTCCTGGCAGAGTTGCAGGACGGCTACCAGCATCCGCTCCGGCCCGCAGGCATAGACTGCCGGAGGTGGGTCACGCCGCACCATCCCCTGCGCGGCCGCCACCGCCGTTCCCTGGAGTCCAGCGGAGCCGTCGTCGGTGGCGACCACCACCTCCACCCCCAGGGCCTGGAAACGGTCCACGTAGATGAGATCGTTGGCCCGCCGGGCGCCCACCACAACGGTAGTGGGAATCTCCTCTCGGACAGCATAACAGGCCAGGAAATACAGGGGAGCCACGCCGTAGCCGCCGCCGATCAGCAGGGCTGGTCGGTCCGGGTGGAGGTGAAACCCCCGGCCAAACGGCCCGCGCACCCCCACCCGGTCTCCTTCCCGGATCCGGTGGAGCGCCGTGCTGAATGGGCCGACGCGGGCGACAGTGAGCGTCAGCGGAGCGGGTTGAGCGATGGAAATGGGCTTCTCGTCCACTCCGGGGAGCCAGAGCATCACGAACTGCCCTGGCTGGGCCTCCGGCAATGCCATATCCAGGACGAAGGTGCGCACCCGGCGGCTTTCTATCTGGATATGCCGGATGGAGACCATTTGGGGTAGGGGCACGGAAACTCTCTCCGGTCTGTCAGGATAAATCCTGCGCTACAGAATGCAGGATAAATCCTGCGCTACGGCCGATTTTCGGCCCCCGCCACCTTCCGCCAGTCGGCCAGAAAGCGCTCCAGGCCAGCGTCGGTGAACGGGCTGCGGACCATCTGCTGGAGGACGCCGAAGGGGACGGTGATAATGTCGGCGCCTGCCAGCAGTGCCTCCACCACGTGGGCCGGATGCCGGATGCTGGCCGCCAGCAACTGGCAGGGAAACCCGTAGCGGTCAAAAATCGCCCGCGTCTGGCGGACCACCTCCATCCCGTCCAGGCCAGCGTCGTCCATCCGTCCGACGAAGATAGAAGCATACGTCGCCCCAGCCTTCGCGACCAGATAGGCCTGAATCGGAGAGAAGATCAGGGTCGCGTTGATCCGCCCGTTGGGCCAGCGGGAGATTTCCCGCATCGCCTTCAGCCCCTCCACCGTGCAGGGGATTTTGACGAAAACGTGCTCCGACCAGTCCAGAATCTCCCTCGCCTCGGCAATCATCCCCTCGGCATCCGTGGAGATGACCTCCGCACTGACGGGCCCCTGGACGATTTCCACGATTTCCAGCGTGGTAGCCTTCAGGTCGGCGGTCCCGGCCCGCATCATCAGCGTCGGGTTGGTGGTGACGCCGTCCAGAATCCCCCAGGCCGCCGCCTGACGCACCTCGTTGACGTCCGCCGTATCCAGAAAAAGCAACGCCACAGCAACCTCCCGATGCGCGGGCCAGGCGCCCCGGGGAGGGGCGCCTGGCCCGTTCTAAAACCTTTAGCGCGGCAGTTCGCCGACCACGCCTTCCACAAACCAGTCTATTGTCGTCAGTTCATAGAGGTTCAGCCGCTGGCCCGGCTTCACCCGCTCCTGCCCCGTCTGGTCCTTGAGGGGGCCGGTGAAGGGGTCAAAGAGGACGGCCGGGTCCACCATCTGCTCCAGCCGCTTGAAGACCAGGTCGTAGACGCTGATTTCGCCCAGGAACGGATCGGTGACCTTCACCGCTTTCAGCGGCTCCTCAAACTTGGGGTTGATGGGCACGCCGAATTCGCCACCCAGTTCCACCCCCTTCTGGCCCAGGATGTACCAGTAGTCCACGTTCTCCAGGTTCTTGTTGGTGTAGACACCCAGGTAGACCTTCATCAGGATGTCTTCGTAGATGCGCTCCCAGTGGACCAACTGGCCGCTGACAATGGAGTTGGGACCGAACTGGGCCATCGGGCTGTAGTGGCCGAAGGAGTAGACCGGCTGGCCTTTGTTGGTGTACTCCTCGGCGACTTGGACGACGGTGGGGGAGTCCTCGGTGAAGGCCAGGACATCCACTCCCTCGGCGATGAGGGCCTCGGCGGCCTGGCGGGCCTTGGCCGGGTCATACCAGGAGAAGAGCCAGCGGACATCCACCGTGGCGTTGGGATTCACCTCGCGGACGCCGATGGTGAAGGCATTGATGTGGCGGACGACCTCCGGGATGGGATGGGCGGCCACATAGCCGACCTTGCCGCTCGTGGTCAACGCACCGGCCATCAGCCCGTTCAGGTAGTAGACCTGATAGAAGTCGGCCATATAGGTGCCCATGTTGGGGGCCCGCTTGTAGCCGGAGCAGTGGAAGAAGATTTTATCGGGGTACTTCTGGGCCGCCGCCAGAGTCCCGTCCATGAAGCCGAAACTGGTGGTGAAGACGACGTCGCACTTCTCCTCCACGATGAAGCGGTCCAGGAACCGCTCCACATCGGCCTCCGGCACCGACTCGGCGTAGGCGGTCTCCAGCCAAGGGAACTCCTTCTCCACAATCTGGCGGGCCTGGTCGTGGGCGTGGGTCCAGCCGATGTCGCCGACAGGGCCGACGTAGATGAAGCAGGCCTTCAGTTTCTTCTCAGCGACTGGGACCTCCTTCACGACCTCTACCACACGTGTGACCTCTACGGTCTGCACACCAGATGGGGCGGGAATGGGAGTCGCTTTGGGCTGGCAGGCCGCCAGCACCAGGGCGGCGGTGACGACGAAAGCGATGGGAATCCAGAGACGCTTGGACATGGTGCTTTCCTCCTTTGGAGAAATGGATGGGTCAATCAGAGAACTTTGGGGAAGGGTGGCCGATTACAGTCAGGATTGAATCCGGGGTCACCTCCTTTCAGGAACGGGTTACGTTTTTGTTATAGCACAACTCGGAGGATTTGGCAAATGAACGAAGGCGACCGTTGCCCGAATTGGCATAGTCGCCTTCGTCCAGCATAGCGGTGCGGCTGATATGGGGAAATCCACGAAGGGCACGAAGGACACGAAAAACGCGAAAGACACGAAAGACACGAAAGACACGAAAGGCACGAAAGGCGCAAGAGACTCCTCTGTGGCTCTTCGTGTTCTTCGTGGATCTTTCTACTCCCCCTTTCCGCCCCGCTCCTGCGCGTAATCGGTCGGGTGAAGCTGCGCATCGTAGGAAACGGGACGGCGCAGTTTCTCCAGGTCCAGCAGCAGGTCGGCCCGGTCAAAGACGGCAATCTCAATCTCGTGCCCCATCTTGATCGCATCAAAGGGGCAAAACTCGGCGCAGAAGCCGCAGTTCATGCAGATGCTGATGTCCACATAGAACTCCGCCGGCTCCCGCAACGGCTTGCCCGTCTGCGGGTCGGTGGCGCGGACAATCCAGATGCACTGGGGCGGGCAGACCCGCGCGCAGGTCCCGCAGGCGGTGCAGCGCAGTTTCCCCGTCTCGTCATCGTAGACCAGGAAGGGGAAGCCCCGGAACCGCTCCGGCAGCGGCAGCCGTTCCTGGGGGTACTGCACCGTGAAAATGCCCCGCTTGGTCAGGGGATGCTGACGGACCGGAAGGGTCTCTGGCGTGTACCGCTTGCCGAAGCCCTTCTTGAAGAGCCACCTCAGGTCGTCTATATAGGTCTCCACGAACCGGCGGAAGGTGATCCAGAGCGCTTTGAGGATGTTCCATCCGATGTACATTATCTATCCACCTCCCCCAGCGTGATGTCCACGCTGGCCAGGATGATGACCACGTCGGCGATCAGGTGGCCCCGGCAGATTTGCTCCATCACGCCCAGGTTGACGAACGAGGGGGCGCGGATGTGGTAGCGGTACGGATTGGGGCCGCCGTCGGAGACCACGTAGAAGCCCAGTTCGCCCTTGGGGGCCTCAATGCGGCCGTAGGCCTCCCCCGCTGGGACCTTGAGGGTCGCCGACTTCTTCCCGGCCATGATGGGCCCGTCGGGCAGGCGGTTCAGGGCCTGCTGGAGGATGCGCAGACTCTGGCGCATCTCGCCGAGCCGCACCAGATACCGGGCATAGACATCGCCGTCCGGAGCCGTGATGATGTCAAAATCAAATTCGTCGTAGGCGGCGTAGGGTTCGGCCCGCCGGACGTCGTACGGAATGCCCGAACCCCGCAGCATGGGCCCCGTGCAGCCGTAGGCGACGGCCATCTCCGGCGGCAGGACCCCCACCCCCACGGTACGGGCCTTAAAGATTTCGTTGTCCGTCAGGTACTGGTCCACCATGTCCACCACCCGCGGCAGCCGTTCAAAGGCCAGCGCGCGGGCCAGGGCCACCGCCTCCTCGCTCATGTCGTGGGCCACCCCGCCGAAGCGCATGTAGTTGGACATCAGCCGGGAGCCAGCGACCATCTCAAAAAGGTCCAGGATATGCTCACGCTCCTCCAGCGCGTAGAGCATCAGGGTGAAGTAGACCCCCATATCGTTGCACATGAAGCCGACGGAGACGGCGTGGTTGAGGAAGCGGGTGAACTCGGACATAATGACCCGGATGTACTGGGCCCGCGGGGGTGGTTCAATCCCCAGCAGTTTCTCCACAGCCAGGACGTAGGGGAGTTCGTTGGTCATGCAGCAGACGTAGTCCAGCCGGTCGGTGTAGGGGATGTTGCCCCACCAGGTGTTGCGCTCCCCGATCTTCTCGTGGCAGCGGTGGAGGAAGCCCATCATCGGCTCCAGTTTGACGATGCGCTCCCCTTCCAGGGTTGCCAGGAGGCGGAGGACACCGTGGGTGGAGGGGTGGTGAGGGCCCATGTTGAGCACTACCCGGTCCACCGGGTGGTTGGGGTTCTCCTGCCGGGCCAGTTCATCGTGGGGTGCGTACCCCCAGACGTCCACCAGGGGACGCCAGTCCCTCGGCGACCATCCGGGCGGATAGCGGAGGTTATCCCCGAAGGGGCTGCGGCTCTCCGCCGGCACCGGACGGCCCTCCGGGAACCGACTGCTGAAGGGCTTGTGTTCCTCTTCGTAGTAGACCTCCTTCCAGTCCTTCCGCAGCGGGTGACCGTCAAACCCCTCCCAGAGGAGGATGCGCCGCAGGTCCGGGTGGCCCTCAAAGCGGACCCCCATCAGGTCCCACGCCTCCCGCTCCTGGACGATGGCGGAGGGGAAGAGGGGGGCCAGGGAGGGGACGACGGGGTTCTCCCGGTCGGCCTGGACGTGGAGGGTGAGTGGCCCCCCGCGGCCCTGGAAGAAGTGGTAGACGACGTCAAAGCAGGGGGGCATGCCGTTAACTGGCTGGGGATAGTCCACTGCGGTGACGTTGGATAGGTATCGGTACTCCAGTTCATCCCGCAGGTAGGTGGCGACCTCCACCAGCCGTTCCCGGGCCACCACGGCCCCCCGGTACGGCGCCGGCGCCGGGCGTACCGCGGCG
>Ga0071330_1090587_pt1 | contig 40870 bp, 34 predicted proteins | sample GBScel77sediment_FD_63802 | JGI IMG/M metagenome (GOLD analysis project Ga0071330, IMG submission 63802) | Hot spring sediment microbial communities from Great Boiling Spring, Nevada - Cellulolytic enrichment Sediment 77C v2 (version 2) | ecosystem: Environmental > Aquatic > Thermal springs >...
TCGTGTGGACCTGCGGCATGATGAGCCTTCCCTTTGGCGCGCCGAGATCTATGGGAACCACGAGGATCACAAGATCTCCGCCATCTATCAGATCACCGAGGTAAGGGATCTCTTCATCACCTGGCAGAATTTCAGAGATGGTTTTCCCGATATCGTCGAATCCCTTTTTCTGCAAAGCTGAAACAAGGAGTACTTTCGTTTCGTAACGACTTTCGTAGAGTCTCTTCAGCTCTTCGGACTTTTCACCGAGAACGTCGATTTTGTTTACAACAACTACGAAGGGAATTTCCATCTCTTTGAAAAGGTTGACAACGTCGTCTTCGTACGGTGTAGGTTCGCTGTCTGTTACAAGTATTCCGCAGTCCGCTCTGTAGAATACTCTCCTTGCTTTCTCCACTCTGAGTCTTCCGAGTTCACCCACATCGTCGAGTCCAGGGGTGTCGACCAGTGTTACAGGGCCTACAGGGTAAAGTTCCATGGATTTGTAAACGGGATCTGTTGTGGTTCCCGCGTAGTCACTCACGATGGACACGTTTTGTCCAACGAGTGCGTTCATGAAGGAGGATTTTCCAACGTTTCTTCTTCCAGCAACGACGATGTATCTTCTAAAACCAGCATCCGGTAATCTCACACTATCACCCTCTATAAATAAAAATCCCCTTCGCACAACCGAAGGGGCGGGTTCCCCCTCGGTGTCGGATACCCTCCACCTCAGGTGGAACGGTCTTCTTTATGTTAATTTTATCACAAGTTACTCTTTCTGACCCAGATATTCTTTGTAACCAATTTGTTCTAATCTTTGTGCTTTTTCCAGAACTTCCTGTTTCATTCTTTCTTTGTAATCTTTCACCTTCCTTGCGATCTCTGGGTATTTGATTCCCAGGATAGATGCAGCGAGGATTCCCGCGTTCTTCGCGTTGTTTATGGCAACGGTGGCAACAGGCACGCCTCCTGGCATTTGTACTATGGAAAGAAGAGAATCCAAACCGTTCAAAGCGGATGTCTTCACAGGAACACCAATGACAGGGAGGTGGGTGATACTTGCCACCATTCCCGGAAGATGAGCCGCTCCTCCCGCTCCCGCAATGATCACCTCTATTCCCCGTTCTTCGGCGTTTTTTGCGTACTCGAACATACGATCCGGTGTTCTGTGAGCGGAAACAATGGTGATCTCGTAATCTATTCCGAATTCTTCCAGGATTTCGGCTGCCTGTTTCATAACGGGAAGGTCGGAATCACTTCCCATGATGATTCCTACCCTTGGCACATCGCTCCCTCCTCCGAGACAACCTTCAGTATTTTCTTCGCTTTGAGTGCTTTTTCGAGCGCTCTTTCGACGTCTCTGTCCACCACAGTGAAATGTCCCATTTTTCTGTACGGTCTGGTTTCTTTTTTTCCATAGAAATGAAGCGAAAGACCTTTTATGGCCAGAGCTTCTTCCAGTCCTGTGAGGATGGGTTTCCCGTAATGTCCCTTCTCGCCGAGGAGATTGACCATCACCGCGGGAATGAGAAGTTCTGTTGATCCGAGAGGCAGGTTCATGATCGCTCTCATGTGCTGTTCGAACTGGCTCGTCACACAAGCTTCGATGGTGTAATGGCCGGAGTTGTGCGGTCGTGGAGCGATCTCGTTGACGAGTATTTCACCCTGTTTTGTGAGAAACATCTCTATCCCAAAGATGCCAACACCTTTGAATGCTTCTACAACACTCGTTGCGATTTCTCTGGCGATCTTCGTGTATTTCTCTTCTATTCTAGCAGGTGCTATCACCGTATCACAGATGTTCGCATTTTCGTCGAAATACATCTCCACTACTGGATAGCAGGCTATTTCTCCTTTTTCGTTTCTCGCTACCATGACGGCGAGTTCTTTCTCTATTTCAACGAACTCTTCAAGATAGGTCTCGCCTTTTATAGCGTTTCCAAGGTCTTCTTCGTTTTTTATGATGAAAACCCCTCTGCCGTCGTATCCTCCCTTTCTCGCTTTTTGAACAACAGGGAAACCGAACTCCCTGGCGTCGCTCTCCAGATCCTTTGTCAGTTTGTATCTGGGAACGGGGATACCGTTTTTCCTCAAAAATTCTTTTTGAATGAACTTATCCTGTATGATTTCTAAGATGTACGGAGAGGGATGTATTCTGTGGCCCTCGTCGTAGAGTTTCTTCAACGTTTGAACGTCGATGTGTTCAAGGTCGTAAGTGGTGACGTCTGAACCTTTCACCAGTTTTTCTATCCTTTCTGAGTCGAAAAAACCTGCGACTATCTGTTCGTCTGCTACCTGTCCGGCGGGGCTCCCGGGAGTTGGATCGAGCACTACCACGTAAAAACCCATTTTCTTCGCTTCGAGAGTCATCATCTTTCCAAGCTGACCGCCGCCGATGATACCGATCTTTTTCAAAGCTCCTCCCTCCTCACCAGCTTCCCATGAAGAAGTAGAACTGCCAGTCTTTCTCGTTGAATCTGTAAGCACCGCCGACTTCCACGCTTCCAAGAAGGGGAATGACGAGATCGAGTTTCACTCCTGCTGAGGAAAGAGTGTTCATAACTCCATTCTCTTCTATTCCTCCGTAGTCGACGAACAGTCCGGTGACGACGGGTACGTTTTCTTTCTGAAGAATCCAGTTCAGATCGGCAGAGAGTTTGAACATCTTTTCGGTCTCGAAGTAGTTGTAGCCACGTACCGCATAAGGACCAGACACTTCCAGAAGTTCCGTACCAATTTCGTTGCGGACCATTCCGCCTGTACCTTTGAAACTCCAGAAGAGGCTTTCAAAGATTGGATAGTACGCTTCTCCAGAGAGGATGCCTTTCCAGTACTTTTGATCGTCCATTCCGAAAAGACCCGCGCGCGTCAGATCGAACGAGAGATAGTATCCTTCGGTTGGAAGGATTGCGGAGTTCTTGGTGTTGTACCTGTATCTCGTGAGGATTGCGAGAGTTCCTTTACTTCCGTCGACCAGTGTCTTTTCGTAGATGGGCCCGATACCGAAGGAATGCCCTTTGTAGGGAAGAGAAGAGATCAAGCCTTTGAGACTGATCGTGTCGGTGCCACTGGAAGTGGTGTAATCTGTGTATCCAATCCCCAGTTCAAGGTTCATTGGAACTTCGAATTTAACAGGAAGTTTCACGCTTCCTTCGACACTTCTTTCGGTGAAACCGAGATTGAGGTTCACGGAGAAGGACTCTCCGTATCCGAAAGTGTTCACCGCGGAGAGCTGAACCATTCCGCTGAAGCCCTGCCACCACTCACCTTCTTTTGGCATGGTCCAGCCAATTCCACCGATGAAATTCCTTGTTTTTTCCGCTTCTTTGAGGTCTATCACAATATCCACCTGAGTTGCGATGGGAGAGAGTTGTGGGTATATGTTCACAGAGTCAAAGTACCTGCTGTTTTGCAGATAAGAATAGGTGAGCATGATCTCTTCTTTGTTCAGAGGTTCTCCTTCTTTTATGGTAACCAGGTTCTCCACCACGTAGGGTTTTGTTTTCTTGAGTCCTTCGATTTTAACGGAGCGAACGTATTTCTCGTAGATATCGAACACGAGGCTGTCGCCTTCCACTTTTGCTTCCACCCATGCGTACGGGAAATTGTTTCTCTCGTAAAAGTCAACTATTCTGTTCATAGCAAGGAGCACCTGAGAATTCGTGTAGGTCTGATCTGGAGACAACCCAGACGCTTTCAAAAGCTCCTGATCCGTGAAGATCGTGTTACCGTGGAAGAGGATCTCTTTGAAGGATTTTTCTCCTTCAAACAGCTTTCTTTGTACCACATTAACCACCATGATTACGACGTTCTTTTCTTCGATATCCTTCACCGTGGTTTTCTTGAAGTCAACAGTCGTTTCTTTTGAAAAGAAGGGGTAGGAATTTATAACTGAGATGAGATTGTTTATATCGGAGTACTTTGGATAGAAATCTTTCTTGCTCATGGTGAAAAATCTCACCAGAGGAGAGGAAGAATAGAAGTCTCTCAGCGTTTTTATCTTCGCTTTTGAAAGGATGGAAACGAAATCAAGTCCATCCACCTCTCCGTTGAAAACGATGTCCCATAGAGCGTATTCCTTCACAGCAATTCTATAAGTACTATCCTCAAAGTTTCCGTTTATCTCCACGAGAAAGTATCCCGCTTCCTGATACTTGTTTCTCATGGCTTCGAACGTTTCTTTCAAGAGATTCACGTTCAACGGCATGCTTTTCTCGATTTTAACGAGCTCTTCAAGCTCTTTTTTGTCCACCAGACCAGGGCCTTCTATTTCCAGTTTCCAATCTTTGACAACGGGATTTTCTTCAAGTGAGACAACAAGCCTGTAGCCCACTTCGGCTGGTTCCAGCGATGGTGTTAGAGAGGTGAAATATCCAAGATTGAAGACTTTTTTCAGATACTCCTGAATTTCATCGGATGATACTTCTCCGAAGAGTTTTCCGACTTTTTGAACTATGAATTCAGAGTTGAGTACGTTCAACCCCTTGAAATCAACCTCTGAGATGTAAATTGCCATTGTGGAAACGGCCAGTAAAATCAAAAGAAGAACCAGCTCTCTTTTCATACCTGTACCTCCTTTAGGATATCTCCTTTGTAAGCATACTTGAGAAATGCCTCAAAAGTCCAGGGGCACTTTTCTTTGAAAATCCTCGCGATTGCCAGAGCGTACTGTTGAATTTCCCACTGAGCGTGGGAATCGGCCCTCAGATTCAAAAAGTTCATGAGACTTCGTGCGTTCACAGTCCAGAAAAACCTCGTGTACAGATTCAAAGGGAGTACTATCCTCGCCATCTCTCGAGGAACCCCGCTCTCCACCAACTCCAGATACGTCCGATACGCTTTATCGACTATTTCTGAGATTTTCTCCGTCACCTGCTCGGGAGGGATGGTCGTTTTGTACCCATTCAGGCGTTCTGGAGAGGGAATGTAGAATTCGTAGGAAAGTTTTGAATACCTGCCGCTCAGTTCATTGTAAGATGCGATTCTGTGTCTGAACCACTGTCTCGCCACGAATATGGGTGCTTTCACGTGGAAAGTGAAGACAATATGTTCGAAAGGTGTCTCGTGACCATGTTTCATGAGATACTCAATGAGATGTTTATCCCTTTCTTCGTCTTTCAAACCCATATCGAAAGAAACACGGGCGGCCCGTACGGCAGAGAGGTCGTTTCCCATCATATCTATGAGTTCAACGAATCCTCTGTCCAAGATATCGATCTTCATCGATATCCTCCCTTCTGGAGAACGTTCGTCGCTGTAGGAATACTGGTCTTTTTATAACAATACTAACACAACTTAGAGGGCTGAGTGTTTTCAGCCCTCCTTTTTGGTCATGATCTTGACGATTGTTTTTTCGATTCGTTCTCTGTCTATCTTATTTCCGTCTTTTAAAATCTTCAGAGCAGCCTTTATCACGAGAATTCTCGGGTACTTTACGAGCATTTCCTTGACGGGATCTCTTTTCATGCTGATCACACTCCTTGACAACGAGGTTGTGTTAGAATATAATCTGATAGCGGTGTGGGCTCGTAGCTCAGCTGGCAGAGCGCCCGGCTCATAACCGGGTGGTCGGGGGTTCGACTCCTCCCGAGCCCACCAGTTTTCATAGGAGAGCACGGCTCTCCTTATTATTTTAACATATCATTTAAAGATGCTCGAGGTTGACAAAGAAAGACTCTGATAGTAAAATTAATGAACGGTCTTGGGCGGCGTAGCTCAGCGGCGAGAGCGGGTGATTCATAATCACCGTGTCGTGGGTTCGAGTCCCACCGCCGCCATAGGTCATCGGAAAGGGAATAGGGCCAGCGTAGCTCAACCGGTAGAGCGACTGATTTGTAATCAGTAGGTTGTGGGTTCGAGTCCCACCGCTGGCTCCAAAGGTATGTGGTGGGGTGCCCGAGCGGCCAAAGGGGGCGGACTGTAAATCCGCTGGCAGAATGCCTTCGGAGGTTCAAATCCTCCCCCCACCACCAGATTTTTTGAGAAAGGGTGGAAGATATGCGAGTAAAAGTGGCTCTGAAATGTTCTCAGTGTGGTAACAAGAATTACTACACCACAAAGAACAAAGATAAAAGAGCGAAACTTGAACTGAGAAAGTACTGTCCAAAGTGTAACACCCACACAGTTCATGCTGAAACGAAAGCGTAATCGCAGGGCCGTAGCTCAACTGGTAGAGCGCCGGTCTCCAAAACCGGTGGTTGCGGGTTCGAGTCCTGCCGGCCCTGCCATTTTTTGATCTGAGGGGGCATCGAAGATGGAGAAACTCCGAAAGTTCTTCAGGGAAGTCATCGCCGAAGCAAAGAAAATTTCCTGGCCCTCCCGAAAAGAGTTACTCACTTCTTTTGGTGTTGTTCTTGTGATACTCGCTGTTACAAGCGTTTATTTTTTTGTGCTTGATTTCATCTTCTCAGGAGTTGTGAGTGCGATTTTCAAAGCGTTGGGAATAGGATAAGGTGATAAGTGATGAAGAAAAACTGGTACATAGTGCTCACCATGTCCGGTTACGAGGAAAAGGTTAAAGAAAATATCGAGAAGAAAATCGAAGCCACTGGAATCAAGAATCTAGTGGGGCGTATTGTCATTCCTGAAGAGGTAGTTTTGGACGCCACCAGCCCTTCTGAAAGACTCATACTTTCTCCAAAGGCCAAATTACATGTAAGTAATGGAAAAGACGTTAATAAGGGTGATTTGATAGCTGAAGAACCCCCTATCTACGCTCGTAGAAGCGGTGTGATTGTTGATGTGAAGAACGTCAGAAAGATCGTCGTGGAAACTATCGATAGAAAATATACGAAGACGTATTACGTTCCGGAGTCTGCCGGGATCGAGCCAGGTTTGAGGGTTGGAACGAAGGTGAAGCAAGGATTGCCACTTTCAAAAAATGAAGAGTATATCTGTGAGCTGGATGGAAGGATCGTAGAGATAGAACGAGTGAAAAAAGTAGTTGTTCAAACATCCGACGGTGAACAGGACGTTTACTACATTCCTCTGGATGTTTTCGACAGGGATCGAATAAAAAAAGGAAAAGAAGTGAAACAGGGTGAAATGCTGGCAGAAGCCAGGAAATTTTTTGCGAGGATTTCGGGAAGGGTTGAAGTGGTGGATTACTTAACAAGAAAAGAAACCAGAATCTACAAGACCAAAAGAAGAAAACTCTTCCCTGGTTACGTCTTTGTAGAAATGATCATGAACGATGAAGCCTACAATTTTGTTCGTTCCGTACCATACGTGATGGGATTTGTTAGTTCAGGTGGGCAACCTATTCCCGTAAAGGATAGAGAGATGAGACCTATCTTGAGGCTTGCGGGACTCGAAGAGTACGAAGAGAAGAAGAAACCTGTGAAGGTCGAGCTCGGTTTCAAGGTTGGAGACATGGTGAAGATAATAAGCGGTCCTTTCGAAGACTTTGCGGGTGTTATAAAGGAAATCGATCCGGAGAGACAGGAATTGAAGGTAAACGTAACCATATTCGGACGTGAAACTCCTGTTGTACTTCATGTCTCTGAAGTGGAGAAAATTGAGTGAGAAAACGTGGGAGGAGAAATCCGCACCACGCATAGGGAGGTTCGAACATGGCAAAGAAAGTAACGGCTCAGATTAAATTGCAACTGCCTGCTGGAAAGGCCACACCGGCTCCACCTGTTGGACCTGCTCTGGGTCAACACGGTGTTAACATCATGGAGTTTTGTAAGAGGTTCAACGCCGAAACAGCAGATAAAGCAGGCATGATTCTTCCTGTCGTTATAACGGTGTATGAAGATAAGTCGTTCACCTTTATCATCAAAACACCGCCTGCTTCTTTCCTTCTCATGAAAGCGGCGGGTATAGAGAAAGGCTCTTCCGAGCCAAAGAGAAAGACTGTCGGAAAGGTTACCAGAAAACAGATTGAAGAGATAGCGAAAACAAAGATGCCAGACCTGAACGCAAACAGCTTGGAAGCAGCGATGAGGATCATTGAGGGAACCGCTAAGAGCATGGGAATAGAGGTAGTGGACTGAAGTAACAGAAAGGAGGAGGCGCAATGCCGAAGCACTCCAAAAGGTATCTTGAAGCAAAAAAACTGGTGGATAGAACAAAGTACTACGATCTTGACGAGGCTATAGAACTTGTCAAAAAAACTGCCACAGCAAAATTCGATGAAACGATAGAACTCCACGTTCAAACAGGAATAGATTACAGAAAGCCTGAACAGCATATCAGAGGAACTATTGTGCTTCCGCATGGGACGGGTAAGGAAGTTAGGGTTCTGGTGTTTGCCAAAGGTGAAAAGGCAAAAGAGGCTTTGGAAGCAGGGGCCGATTACGTAGGGGCTGAGGATCTGGTAGAAAAAATAGAAAAGGAAGGTTTTCTCGATTTCGATGTCGCGATAGCCACGCCTGATATGATGAGAATAATCGGAAGACTCGGAAAAGTTCTGGGACCAAGAGGATTGATGCCGTCGCCCAAGTCTGGAACGGTGACTCAGGAAGTAGCAGAGGCGGTTAAAGAATTCAAAAAGGGAAGAATAGAGATCAGAACGGATAAGACTGGAAATATTCACATACCCGTTGGTAAAAGGAGTTTCGACAACGAGAAACTGAAGGAAAACATAATCGCGGCCATAAAACAGATCATGCAAATGAAGCCCGCGGGTGTGAAAGGTCATTTTATAAAGAAAGTAGTCTTATCTTCCACAATGGGACCTGGTATAAAGTTGGATCTTCAGAGTTTGCTGAGAGAGTAAAACGCGAAAAAACTCAATAAGACGCCGTAGATGGCAGGGCCCACAGGGTTAAAGATCCTGCCGGAGGCGTCCCGAAAAGGTTCTATGACCTTTTTGTGGACCCTCCGTGGTCCACAAAACTTTTTTTGGGAGGTGAATCCTTTGCTGACCAGGCAACAGAAAGAACTCATAGTTAAAGAAATGGGTGAAATATTCAAAAAGACATCGTTGATACTCTTTGCCGATTTTCTGGGTTTCACGGTAGCTGATCTCACGGAGCTTCGTTCCAGATTGAGAGAAAAGTACGGAGATGGAGCGAAGTTCAAGGTTGTGAAGAACACTCTCCTGAATCTCGCTCTCAAAAGCGCTGAATACGAAGGTTACGAAGAATTTCTCAAAGGCCCCACAGCTGTGCTCTACGTCACGGAAGGAGATCCTGTGGAGGCCGTCAAGATAGTTTACAACTTTTACAAGGATAAAAAGGCTGATCTTTCGAGACTCAAGGGTGGTTTCCTCGAAGGAAAGAAATTCACGGCGGAAGAAGTGGAAAACATCGCAAAACTCCCATCCAAAGAAGAGCTCTACGCTATGCTCGTTGGTCGTGTGAAGGCACCGATTACCGGTCTTGTATTTGTTCTGAGTGGCATTTTGAGGAACCTCGTGTATGTGCTCAATGCTATTAAAGAGAAAAAATCCGAATGATGGAGGTGTTTGAAGATGACGATTGATGAAATCATCGAAGCGATTGAGAAACTCACGGTTGCAGAGCTCGCAGAACTTGTGAAAAAGCTTGAAGACAAATTTGGAGTGACTGCCGCTGCTCCTGTGGCCGTTGCTGCTGCCCCAGTTGCTGGAGCTGCTGCCGCTGCTACCCAGGAAGAAAAAACAGAGTTTGACGTTGTTTTGAAGAGCTTTGGTCAGAACAAGGTTCAGGTCATCAAGGTTGTCAGGGAAATCACCGGACTTGGTCTCAAGGAAGCCAAGGACCTCGTTGAAAAAGCAGGTTCACCCGATGCAATCATTAAGAGTGGTGTTCCCAAACAGGAAGCAGAAGACATCAAGAAAAAGCTCGAGGAAGCCGGTGCTGAGGTAGAACTGAAGTAAATTTTCGTTTGTGAAAAAAGAATGTTTCAACCCTGTACCGCCTCTTGCCGGTACGGGGTTTTTGTGTTTTAATAAATAGAGTGTGGTGCAAACATTCTTCCTCACCCTGTTGTTTCCTCTCCGTTTAATCTAAGCAAAACCCGGGAGAGAAATCCTGGGAGTTTCTTATTCCACATTGAGAGGTGAGAAAATGAAAGAGATCTCTTGCGGTAGGAGGACAAGGGTTTCTTTCGGTAAGACTCAGGAACCCCTACCAATCCCAGACCTTGTGGAGATCCAGAAAAGTTCCTACCGAAGATTCCTCGAAGAAGGTTTGCTCGAAGTCCTCAAGAAATTTTCCCCCATTTATTCGCAGGCGACCCGCTCGGATTTGAAAAAAACGGACAGAGGATTTGCCCTTGAATTTGTTTCGACCAGGATTGGAGAACCCGTTGTTGATCCCCTTGAGTGTAAAGCAAAGGGTTTAACCTACAGTGTTCCAATATATGCAACGGCTCGTCTCACCGACATGAAAAGTGGTGAGATGAAGGAAGAAGAAGTGTTCCTTGGCTACATTCCTTACATGACAGATCGTGGAACGTTCATAATAAACGGAGCCGAAAGAGTTGTGGTCAATCAGATTGTGGTTTCTCCTGGGCTTTATTTCTCTTCTGAGTACATAGACAGGGAAGAGTACGGCGGATACTTCCTTCCTTCTCGAGGTGCATGGCTCGAAGTCATCCTCGATCCTTACGATGGGGTCCTTTACGCGGGTCTTGACGGAAAGAAGGTCAATCTTTTCCTATTTCTGAAAACTATCGGTTACGAAAAAGATGAGGATATTCTCTCACTTTATCCTGCTTATCTGGATGCAGATGATGAAGATAGTCTACTGCTCCACGTGGGTTCTATTCTGCTCGAAGACATCTACGATGGTGACAGAAAGATCGCTGAAAAATGGGATATCCTGACCAAGGATCTCGCGGAAAGGATTCTGATGATAGATGACATAAATCAGATAAAGATCGTTCATCCAATAGCTCAAAATACGTTTGAAAAGATGCTGGAAGTGGTGTCTTCCTCGAGTGAGGAGGAAGAGGAAGAAGAGGAAAAGACAAAGATTTACGGTTTAAACGAAGTCACCGTTGTGGACGCTTATCTGGAGATCTTTAGGAGATTGCGACCCGAAGAACTTCCGAGAATAAACGCAGCAAAGAGGTATCTGCACGACCTCTTCTTCAATCCAGAAAGGTACGATCTTTCCGAGGTAGGAAGATACAAAGTCAACGAAAGGCTCAGAAACGCTTACATCAGATATCTAATAGAAGTTGAGGGAGAAGATCCAGAAGAGGCGAAGAAGAAGGTTTACAACGAAACTTCTCTCGTTCTGAAACCACTCGATATAGTCCTCGCTTCCAGAATTCTCTTCGACTATTTTGAGAGAAGATACATCAACGATTTCGAAATAGATTCCTACGAGTTGAGAAATTTGATCAGAATCTTCAAGGAAGAATATTTGGAAAAGAGAAAAACAGCTTCTTACGACCTCAGAAAGCTTGTATCGGTGTTTCGGAGGAACTATGGAGTAACATCCGATCTCAGTGTCCTTGCTGCTATCAGGTACATCTCCAACATAAACAAGGAGCTTCCTTCGATACCTTTCGATACAAAAGACCATCTCGGGAACAAGCGCGTTAGAACGGTGGGAGAACTCGTCCAGAGAGAGTTCGAGAGGTTGTTCGCAAGGGCACAGAAGGCCATTCAGGAAAGACTCACACTCATAAACTCTCTGAGCAAGGTTTCCATTCAGAGTCTTATAAACATAAAATCTATCATATCAACGGTCAACCAGTTTTTCGCGATGAACCAGCTTTCTCAGTTCATGGATCAGGTGAACCCTCTGTCGGAACTCACTCACAAAAGAAGGGTTTCCGCTGTTGGACCTGGTGGGTTGAGAAGAGAATCCAAAGTCTTCGAAGCAAGAAACGTGCACTACTCACAGTACGGAAGGCTGTGTCCCATTGAGACACCTGAAGGTGCGAACATAGGATTCATAACATCGCTGGCTATATACACCAAAATTGATGAATACGGATTTCTCATGACTCCTTACAGAAAGGTAGTCAATGGAAAAGTGACGGATGAAGTAGTCTACTTGAGGGCCAACGAAGAAGAAGATTTCAAAATTGTACCTGCCACCACACCCGTGGATGAAGAGGGCAACATAATACCAGAGAGAGTAGTGGCTCGAGTGGGTGAGGATATCAGGCTTGTTCCCAGAGAAGAAGTAGATTTCATGGATGTATCAACAAAACAGCCCTTCAGTGTCTCGGCTTCACTCATTCCATTCCTCGAACACGACGATGCCAGCCGAGCCCTTATGGGTTCGAACATGCAGAGGCAGGCCGTCCCGCTTCTGAAAGCGGAAGCACCCTTTGTTGGAACTGGAATGGAATGGGAAGCAGCGAAAAATTCTGGTTATGTCACTCTCGCAGAACACGATGGAATAGTGAAAGAGGTTGACGCCGCCAGAATCGTTGTTCACAGAACAGACGAGAATGGAAATCTCATGTACGATGATAAGGGCAATCCAGTGGTTGATGAATACAGACTTCTAAAATTTGTGAGATCCAACCAGGATACGATGATAAATCAAAAACCCATTGTCAACGAAGGCGATTTTGTGAAGAAGGGTGATCCCATAGCCGACGGTCCGGCAACCGACATGGGAGAACTGGCACTCGGAAGGAACATCCTCGTCGCCTTCATGCCATGGGAAGGTTACAACTACGAGGACGCTATTCTCGTGAGTCAGGAGCTTCTTGAAGAAGACGTTTTCACGTCGATCCACATAGAAGTTTATGAAACTCAAGCAAGAGAAACGAGGCTCGGTCCTGAAGAGATCACCGCTGATATACCGAACGTGAGCAAAGAACTCCTGAAAAATCTCGACGAGAACGGAATCATCAGAGTTGGAGCGTACGTTGTGAGTGACTATGGAGTGGGTTCTCAGGCAATACTGGTTGGAAAGGTGACACCGAAAGGTGAAGGAGACACAACACCAGAAGAGAAGATCATCAGATCTGTTTTTGGTGAACGTGGAAGAGACGTGAAGGATACATCTCTCAGGCTGCCTCACGGGGTTGAGGGAAGAGTTATAAGGGTCGATGTTTACGATCAAAACGATATAGCAGAACTGGGAGCGGGAGTTTTGAAACTCGTCAGGGTGTACGTCGCCTCAAGAAAGACGCTCGACATCGGAGACAAGCTCGCGGGACGCCACGGAAACAAAGGTGTTGTCTCAAACATACTTCCAAAAGAAGACATGCCGTTCCTACCCGATGGAACACCGGTTCAGATGGTACTGAACCCGCTGGGAATACCCTCACGTATGAACGTCGGTCAGATTCTGGAAACGCACCTTGGATGGCTCGCCAAACTAACTGGAAAATGGTTTGCAACACCTGTTTTCGAAGGGGCGAAAGAAGACGAAATTCTCAGACCGCTCTACGAAGAAAGGAAGAAGAGGGGTCTTCACCTTGGAGACGACGAAAACAACCCGAATGGAAAAGTGGTTCTCAGAGACGGAAGAACGGGAGAACCCTTCGACAATCCTGTGGTGGTCGGTTACATGTACATGCTGAAGCTCGTTCATATAGCAAAAGAAAAGATTCATGCAAGATCCACAGGACCTTACTCTCTCATTCACCAGCAGCCTCTCGGAGGAAAGTCTCACTTCGGTGGACAGAGGCTTGGAGAAATGGAGGTCTGGGCTCTGGAAGCGTACGGAGCTGCTCATACTCTCGCGGAGATGCTCACCATAAAATCCGACGACATAAAAGGAAGAAATGAAGCTTACAAAGCCATACTGAAGAACATGAATATACCTGAACCTGGTGTTCCCGAAAGCTTTAGGGTTCTCATCAAAGAACTTAAAGGTCTCGCGCTCGATGTGAGACTCTATGATGAGAACGGTAACGAGATAGATATCGACAAGTACTGATTGGGAGGTTGGTAGAATGCCAATGTCCTCTTTCAAGAGGAAGATAAAGGCGATTCAGATAAAGATAGCCTCTCCAGAAGTGATAAGAAGCTGGTCTGGAGGAGAGGTCAAGAAACCTGAAACGATCAACTACAGAACGTTCAAACCCGAGAGAGATGGTCTTTTCTGTGAGAGGATTTTCGGTCCTGTGAAGGACTACGAATGTGCCTGTGGTAAGTATAAGGGAAAGAAATACGAGGGCACCGTCTGTGAGAGGTGTGGAGTCAGGGTCGAATCCAGAGAAGCCAGGAGAAAAAGGATGGGGCACATAGAACTGGCAGCACCCGCTGTGCACATCTGGTACCTCGAGAGCATACCGAGTGTCCTTGGAACACTCTTGAACATGAGCACTTCAGACCTGGAAAACATCATCTACTACGGCAGCCGCCGTGTCATAGAAAGGGCTTTCATTGTGACTGATCCCAAAGATACTCCGTTCTCCCAGGGGGACGTGATCTACGAGACCGAGTACAGGATATACAGGAAAAAGTGGGATTTCGAAGTTGAGCAGGCGTTCGTGGTGAAGAATCCAAAATCTCCTGTTCTTTCTGATATTGATGGAGAAGTGACTTTGAAGACAGAAAAGTCCATCACAGGAAGGGAAATCACCTGGATCATAGTGAAGAACATCACCAGAGCCACACACACGGTGCTCCCTGGAATGATTCTCATTGTGAAAGATGGTCAGGAAGTGGAAAAAGGACAGGATCTGACGAAAGAAATGACAATCGACCCTGTTTACGCTCCGTTTGACGGTCACGTGGAAATAGATGAACTTTCGAATACTATTACGTTGAAACCTCTCACAACCAGTAAGGATCAGCCGGTTGTTTTCACGGCTCCTTACGGAGCAAAGATTCTTGTTTCGAACGGCCAGAAGGTGAAAAAAGGTGATCAGATCACGACTTCTACCAGCCTCCCATCCGTCAAATCGAGCATATCTGGTACAGTGAGATTTGGTTCCAACCTCAACATAAGAGCGCTTGAAGACGGAAACTTCGAAGTGCTCTCCACCGGTGAAGTCTATGTAGAACAGGTTATAGAGGAGAGAAAATATCCTGTCTTTGAAGGAGCGCTTGTCTACGTTAACAACGGCGACCAGGTGAAGAAAGGGGATCACTTAGCTGACAGATTCCTCTTCGAGGAAGAGTATCTCTCTGCCACCGAGTACAAAATCTTCGAGTCTCACTATCCAACCATGTTCGATGTTGAAGAGAGAACGGAAAACGACAGACCGATCGTGGTCATAACGGATATAGATCCCGAGGTTTCCAAAGAGACAGGCTTGAAAGTTGGCGATATAGTCACAGAAAACGAGTACGAAGCGTATCTTCAGATATATCCAGAAAAGATAGTGGCTGATGCCGGAGCGCAGGCGATAAAGAAACTGCTTCAGAATCTGGATCTGGAAGCGCTTCAGGCGGAAATCGAAGCGGAACTCAAAAAGTTACCTTCTTCCAGCTCGAAGGCGATAAAGCTCAGAAGAAGGTTGAAGATGGTGAAGGATTTCCTGAAATCTGGCAACAAACCCGAATGGATGGTTCTTGAGGTCGTTCCCGTGATTCCACCCGATCTCAGGCCGATGATACAGATTGAGGGAGGAAGGTTCGCCACAACAGATCTCAACGAACTTTACAGAAGACTCATAAACAGAAACAACAGACTCAAAAAACTCCTGGAACTCGGGGCACCTGAGATCATTCTGAGAAACGAGAAAAGAATGCTTCAGGAAGCGGTTGATGCTCTCATTCACAACGGCTCTGATTCGGAGGGAAAGAGAAGCAGAAGAGCCGTTTTGAAAGACAGAAACGGCAGGCCTCTGAAATCGCTCACCGATCTCCTGAAGGGAAAGAAGGGAAGGTTCAGAAGAAACCTGCTTGGAAAGCGTGTGGACTACTCTGGAAGAGCGGTCATTGTCGTGGGACCGCATCTGAAAATACACCAGTGCGGTATTCCAAAGAAAATGGCAATGGAGCTCTTCAAACCGTTTGTTCTGGCGAAACTTCTTGGAGAGGGTTCTTCCAGCAAAACCATGAGAAAGGTCAAAAAAGCGATCATAGAAAAAGAGATGCCGGAAGCTTGGGAAGTGCTCGAAGAAGTGATAAAGGGAAGCGTTGTTCTTTTGAACAGAGCTCCCACACTCCACAGAATGTCAATTCAGGCGTTTGAACCAAAGCTCGTTGAAGGAAACGCCATACAGCTCCATCCTGTCGTGTGTCCGCCTTTCAACGCGGATTTCGACGGTGACCAGATGGCGGTTCATGTACCTCTTTCAGCCGCAGCGCAGGCAGAGGCAAGATTTCTCATGCTTTCGAGATACAACATCATCTCCCCAGCGCACGGGAAGCCGATTTCACTGCCAACGCAGGATATCATCATAGGCTCTTACTATCTCACAACGGTCAGTAAAGAATTCGATTCACTGAGAGAAGAAGATGTGAAATGGAAGTTCTCTTCGCCCGAAGAGGCAATGCTGGCTTACCATCTTGGATTCATAAAACTTCACACTCCGATTCTGATAAAGGTAGCTGTCAACGGCGAGGAAAAACGAATAAAGACGACACTGGGAAGAGTTATCTTCAACAGCATTCTCCCGGAAGATTTGAGGGATTACAATAGAATTTTCGACAAAAAACAGATAAACACCCTCGTCTATGAAACGTTCAAGAGACACGGCATAGACAGAGCTGCGGATCTCTTGGATGACATAAAAGACATCGGCTTCCACTACGCAACCGTTTCCGGACTGACCCTCTCGCTGAAAGATCTGAAGGTACCGCCAGAGAGGGATGAGATTCTCAGGAAGACCTGGGAGAAGGTCAGAATAATCGAAGAGAATTACGAAAAGGGCTTCCTGACGGAGGAACAGAGAAAGAGTGAAATCATACGACTCTGGATGAGCGTGACAGAGGAGATCACAAAACTCACATCTAGAACGCTCGCAGAGGATCCGTTCAACCCCATATACATGATGGTGAACTCTGGTGCCAGAGGTAACATAGATCAGGTGAAACAGCTTGCCGGTATCAGAGGTTTGATGATCAAGGCGTACGACCCAAGATCCAGGGAAATAAAATCCAAGATCTTCAAGGGTCAGGCGATACACGAAGCACTCACATTCGATTACCCGGTCGATAAGAACCTCAGAGAAGGTGTTGACATCCTGCAGTTCTTCATATCCACCTACGGTGCTAGAAAGGGACAGGTTGACACGGCAATGAACACATCCTTCGCGGGATATCTAACGAGGCGTCTTGTGGATGTAGCCCAGAGCGTTACAGTGGCGGAACCCGACTGTGGAACCCACGATGGAATCAGAGCCATGGACCTGATAAAAGAAGGAACAGTTGTAGAGAAGATGAACGAGTTCCTCTTTGGTAGAGTGCTTGCAAGGGATGTACTTGATCCAGAAACAAAAGAAGTTTTGAAGAATCCAGAAACAGGCAAGGAGTACACGAGAAACACCATGCTCACGGATGACGATGCGAACTTCCTGGCCTCTTACAAGAAAATGGTTGACGTTGTGAGATACGAAGAGATAGACATAACAGAACTCTCGCTTCCCAACATGTACGCCGAGATTGCAGAACCCGTTGGAGAGTACGAAGAAGGAACGGAACTCACCTGGGATGTGGTAAAAGCCGCTAAGAACGAAGGGAAATACCGCATAAAGGTGAAGGTCTATCCTGTCGTTGGAACCGTTTACGCGGAGGAGGAACCTTTGTACGATAAAAAAGGTGAAAGACAGCTTCTCGTGTACCAGGAAGTGATAAACGAGATCGTGGCGAAGATGCTCGAAGAGAATGGAATAGAAAAAGTTCCCGTGAGACCCGATATCATTGTGAGATCACCTCTCACCTGTGAGTCTGAATACGGCGTCTGCGCTGCCTGCTACGGTATGGATCTTTCCAACCACAAGATAGTGAACGTCGGTGAGTCTGTGGGAATCGTAGCCGCTCAGTCCATAGGAGAGCCTGGTACACAGCTCACGATGAGGACTTTCCACGTTGGAGGAGTCATGGGTGCGAGCGACATCGTCAGCGGTCTCACAACTGTGGAGAAAACGTTCGAACCGTACGCGTTCTTGAGAGAAGAGAAGAGCGGTGGAAAGAAAGAAATCAAAAAATACTATGGATCCGAGGCGATTCTGTGTGAAGTCGATGGTTTCGTGAGGGACATAGCAACCGATGAAAGTGGTAGAACGGTGATTTACGTCGAGGATTACGCCGGTAACATCCACGCTTACAAAGTACCGAAGAGAGCGAAAGTAAGGGTAGAGAAAGGCCAGAAAGTCCTGAGAGGAGAAACCCTCACCAGCGGTGCCATTGTGTGGTGGAAACTCCTGGAGCTCGAATCGGAAAAAGGTGTAATGACGGCGATGAATCTTCTGAAGATCATAAAGAACGCCTATGTCCAGCAGGGCGTGAGTATACACGACAAACACTTCGAGATCATATTCAAACAGATGCTCAGCATGGCAACGATCATCGATCCAGGTGACAGCGATTATCTACCGGATCAGCTTGTACCGCTTGTGGATATAAAGAGATTCAACAGGGAAATCCTCGAAGGAAATGCGAAAGTGGAAGAGAACAGGAAGTGGGTCATAGGAAAGACGCTCGCAAAGAGGATCATCACGGAAACAGAAGGGGGAGAACTTGTAGAACTCGCTCAAAAAGGCGATGAAGTGACTGAGGAACTTTTGAAGAAGATCATAGAAGCGGGAATAAAAGAGATCGACGTCTTCGAAAAAGATAAAGTTGTGACGTACCAGATTCTCCCGAAGGAACCTATCAAGTACAAGAGAAGACTCCTGTCGCTCAAAAAAGCAGCTCTCAACTACCCTGGCTGGCTCAGTGCGGCTGCGTTTGAAGAAACTGCGTGGGTGTTGACCGCAGCGGCGATCGAAGGAAAGGTTGATCCGCTCATTGGATTGAAGGAAAACGTGATCGTTGGTCAGTTGATACCCGCAGGAACCGGTCTCGATGTCTTCGCGGGAATCCAGGTGGAAGAAACCCCAAGGGCCGCGGTGGAAGAAGAACTCGCGTGAAGAACAAAAAGAAAAAAAGAAGGGGCTCCGAAAGGAGCCCCTTTTATTTTTTACTCTTCTGCTTTCCAGAGCACGTAGTAGTCGTCACCAGGTCTCATTGGATTGTAGTACCATCCTTTGACCCAGCTTCTCTGGACTCTCACACCGAGCGGCTGGTAGAGAGGCATTCCGAGGGCGTACTTCATTGCGAACCTCTGGATCTCTTCGTAGAGTGCCTGTCTTTCTGCAGGATCGGTCTTCGCGATCGCTTCTTCTATGAGCTCGTCGAGGCTTCTACCACCAAGGTCGGGATGTGGTGTGGAAACGAACTTCCTGAAGTTCTCACCCTGTCTTCCAGAGTAAACTCCTGCACTATGGTAGTATGTGAAGATGAAGTTGTGAGGATCCGGATAATCTGCGAGCCATCCTATGATGAAGACAGGCACTTCTCCTCTCTTGGTTGCGTCGAGATACGTAGGCCACTGAACGCCTCTCACTTCGACCTTGAACTTCGGATTGATCATCTCGATGTATGCCTTCAGCATTTCTGCGGCTGCTCTTCTCACATCGTTACCGGTGTTGTAAAGCAACGTGATCTTGAATCCTTTCTTCCAGACTTCACCGTTCCACGCCTTCTTGAAGTACTCCGTTGCTTTCACAATATCGAAGTGTGGAGCGTCTGGATCGTTCAGCAGCTCTTCGTTGAATCCGAGGAGTCCTTCTGGAAGGTCTGTTGGTATCTTTCTACCAAGACCTTTGAGCACTTCGTTTATGAATGTGTCGTAGTCGAACGCGTAGATGAAGGCTTTTCTCACGTTTTCATCAGTGAAGAAATCGGGTGGTATTCCGTTTCCGTCGAGTTTTCCAGAGCCTATGTACTTGCTGTCTTCGGGAACGCTCCACGCGAAGTGAAGGGATGTTATTGCAAGTTCAGGAAGTCCCTTTATAACGGTGACACCGGGTTTTCCTTCCACCTGCTCGAGGTACTGGGTTGGGACAGCACAGATATCGGCGTCTCCCTGAAGGAACATCGCCCTTCTTGTGCTCCACTCGTCGATTCCCCAGATGATAACTCTTTTGATCTTCGCGGGTTCTCTCCAGTAGTTGTCGTTTCGCTCGAGGATGACTTTCTGCTGAGCTCTGTCCCATTCGACGAATTTGAAGGGTCCAGTTCCGTTCATTCTCGCGTAGAGAGGAGAATCTTCTTTTCTGATATCGTGATACTTCCACCAGGTATCGGCTCTTCCGTCCCAGCATCCTATCTCTATACACCACTCTTTGTCGAGGACAGCACTCCAGCTGGCGCTCTGGGCGAGTATGTACATGAACGGTGCGAAGGGTCTCACGAGGTGGAACACAACGGCGTCACCTTCAACTTCAATGGTGGGATCGATGTAATCCGTGTAGATCTTTATGAGAGCGTCTCTGTACTCTGGAAGCGGTTCACCGTTTTCGTCGAAGAGTTCGCTGTAAGGCTTACCGATCTTTTCCTCAACGAAAGTTTCCAGTGAATCCACACCGAACAGGGCTTCCCAGAGCATCCACATAGGACCCGCTGTTGGATCGAAGATGAGGCCTCTCTCAAAGCTGTATTCCACGTCTTCTGGTGTGAGATCTCCTCCTTCGTGGAACTTCACACCTTTTCTGATGTAGAACTTGTAAGTTTTCCCGTCGTCCAGAATTTCCCATCTTTCTGCAAGGCGTGGTTCGAATTCTTTGAGGCTCTCTCCTTTGTAGGCGATCAGGTTCTCGTACACGTTGTAGATAACTTCACCACTTGCTGTGTCGTAGGCGTAGTGTGGGTCGAGAGTGTCGGGTTCTCCAATGGTGGCGTCGATTATGGTGTCCGGGTTTTTCACTTCGGCCAGTACCAGAACTGATAGGACTGCCAGAAACAGCACAAACAGTTTCTTCATAGCGAAACCCCCTTTCCAAAAATGTGATGACTCCTTACTATATTTGAATTATAGCATACTGTGCCTATCGGGGAACGATTCTGTAGCGATATTCATCCGTTAGAGGTCGGTAGCCTTCATACCTTACAACAGCCCCGTTTTTAAGGACTTCCGTTATCTCGTTTTGACCGGCCTTTTCCAGCATCGCGGTGGGATCCACTCTGTACACGAACCTGGTGTTTTCGTTGAAGGGCCAGATTTTGATGATCTTCTGAAGGGGAGAGAGGAGCACAAGGTGAACACCATCGGGAACGTCTGTTCTCAGACGGCAAACGGAAAGGCCATCCGTCACGATGTTTCTCGAAACTCTTTTGACGAGCACAGGAAGGATCCTACCATACGTGAAGACATCGGCTATACGGGCAAAGAGTCCTGTGGGAACTTCATGAACGGGTGTCAACGGGAATCCCATGCTCTTTTCCTCGAGCTCGGTGATGTCTCCTATTTTGACGGTTGAGCTTTCCTGCTCCACCTTTTCTCCGAAGAGGCTTCGAATCTCAAGAATATCTTTCTCAACCTTTTTGTTCAGTTCTTCCAGTGCCAGTTTTCTGTTTTCATAAAGTTTGTCGAAGGCGCCTGCTGTGATCAGGTTTTCCACAACGTTTCTCGGAACTCCGGTTACCCTTTCCTGAAGTTCTCTCACACTGTTGATCGGCCTGATTTTTTCGATTTGTTCAACCAGGGTTGCTCCCACTCCTTTCACAACCGTCAGGGGAAGGTAAACGTCTTTACCGTGAAAGACCAGTTCTTTTCCAGAGGTGTTGATATCTGGAGGATGTACTCTGTATCCTTCGCTTCTCAGTTCCTGAACGGCAAGGAAGATCTTTTCGGTGTCTGAAGAATTGTACGCGAAGTAGAGCTTGAAGAATTCTTCAAGATGATGGACTTTCAAATATGCCGTCTGGTATGTGATGTGGGCGTATGCGACGCTGTGAGACTTGTTGAAGGCATAGGAGGAAAAGTTCAGGAGGATCTCGAGGATCTGTTCTGCGTTCTCCATACCTTTTTCAAGAAGGCCTTTTTTCATCTTTTCAAGGAGAGGTTCCATTTTTTCTCTTTCTTTCTTTGCAATGGCCCTTCTCAAAATATCCGCTTCGGTGCCTGAGAGACCCGCGAACATGGCGAGTCGCATGATCTGTTCCTGATAGATCAGAACCCCTCTTGTCTCTGGAAACGTCTTCCTGAAAAACTCGGGAACGTTCTTCGGATTCGAAAACATAACATCCAGGCCAGACCTCAATGGACCAGGTCTGTTGAGGGCAAGGAGAATGGAGAGTTCGTCCATGTTTCTGGGAGAGATTCTTCTGCAGAGCTTTCTCGCCTGGAGGCCTTCGAGCTGAAACACACCAAGGGTTTTTCCCTTAGAGATGAGGTGATACGTTTTTTCATCAGAGTAATCGAAAATCTCTTTTTTGAAATCTTTTATGAAAGAAATGGTTTTAAGACCCAGTATATCGATCTTCACAACACCTATCTCTTGAAGATCGTACATGTCGTAGTCCGTTATCGGGATATCTTCTTCCGTTCTTGTAGGTAGTGGCAGAGGGTTTTCTGAGATCACGACTCCCGCGGCGTGAACACTGGGATGGTGCGGCAGTCCATAAACGATTTTGTAGATTTCGTTTTTTTCTTCAAGAGACGCATCTGGAAGAACGGAGTTTATGAGGTTTTTCAGAGATTTCTCTGTGAGGTTTCCGAAGGTTGAAACCTGATAGACTTGAAAAGACTTTGATAGCTCCTTTATCAGGTCCTTTCTTCTTCTGTCTTCCACATCCACATCTATATCGGGTGGTTCCTGCCTTTCTTCGTTTAGGAAGCGTTCGAAGAGAAGATCGTATTTTATGGGATCTACCTCTGTTATTCCGCACAGGTACGCAACGAGAGAACCTACCGCACTTCCTCTTCCTGGACCAACTTTTATGCCCATTTTCTTTGCGATCTCTACCACTTTTTCCACCGTGTAGATGTACGGGGTGAAGCCCTTTCTTTTTATCACCTCGAGTTCTCTTTTCAGGCGGCTGACGTACTCTTCACCCAGCGGCTCTGCCTTTTTTATTAGTAATTCGTTCCAATTTTTAGGAGGAGTGGGAAATCTGTGATTCACTCTGAGATCGTAGGCTTCTGCGTTCAAAGCGTCGGCCACATCTTCACATTTTTCTGGAAAACCCTGAACGTCTTCGTCGAGTTCGAAGACTTTTCTCATGAAGATGCTTGCCTTTTTTTCATAGACATCGAGATATCTTACAGGTGTGAGTTCGCTTTCGTGGAAAACAGGTATGTCTTCGAGTTCATGCGTTTCTCCACTGTAGTACCTGACCAGTCTGTCGAATTCCTCTCTGTTTCTCGCGACGAAGATTCTGCCGCCTTTCCAGAGGCCGTGAACCGGTATCAGGCCGTGTTTTCTCATGATCGTGTTGAACTTCACAGCGGCGTGGAAGTTTCTGTCGGCGAGGATGACAGATTTCAATCCCTTACTTTTCAAGAGAAGGGCCAGTTTTTCGAATCGAACGACTGAGCCATCGAAAGAATAGGGAGATATCACCCATGGAATCATGATCTTTCCCTCACGTACTCATGGATCCTTCTGATGGCTTCTTTGAAGTCCTCTGGCAGAGGTGAGACGAACTCCATCCATTTGCCCGTTCGAGGGTGGAAGAAACCGAGTTTCAGGGCGTGAAGCATCTGCCTTTTTATTCCGAAGATCTCATCCTCTTTCGGCTTCCCGTAAATTTTGTCTCCCATGATCGGATGCCCGAGGCTTTTCATGTGCACCCTGATCTGGTGTGTTCTACCTGTTTTAGGAAAGGCGAGAACGAGCGTCGCAACGTCATCGAACCTTTTCAGAACTCTGTACTCCGTGATCGCTTCTTTCCCTGTTTCAACGACGGCCATTTTTATCCTCAGAACAGGGTGCCTTGCGAGAGGAAGGTCTATAACTCCTTCATCACTCTTCACTCTACCTTTCACTAGGAGTATATAGGTCTTCTTCACCTTTCGATCTTTGAACTGCTTCGAGAGGCTCTGATGGGCAAAATCGTTCTTGGCTACCACTATGACACCGGAGGTCTCTTTGTCGAGTCTGTGAACTATTCCCGGACGGAGCTTTCCCCCAACTCCCTGAAGATCTTCGCAGTGATGAAGAAGGGCGTTCACGAGAGTTCCGCTGAGTTTGGAGGGAACAGGATGAACGATCATGTCTCCAGGTTTGTCGATAACTACGATGTCTCTATCCTCATAAAGAACTTTCAATTCTATCTCTTCGGGTTGAACTGTCGCTTCCTGTGGCTTTTCAGGGAGGTCAACCTCTACTATCTCACCCTCTTTCAACTTGTAACTCGGCTTTTTAATCTGACCGTTGACCTTCACTTTGCCCTCTTTTATCGCTTTTTGAATCAGTGATCTCGAGATCCATGACGGTGTCTTCTCCTTCAAAAACTGATCCAGTCTCCAACCCTCTTCTCTTTTTTCGACTCTCCAAACTTTCATTGTCTCCACCTCTGAAAACTCCCAGTATCATAAGTGCTCCTCCGACTATGATGAACACGTCTGCAAGATTGAATATCGTTGGGAGAAAAGTCAGATTCAGGAAATCAAGAACGTATCCGAATCTGATTCTGTCGAGAAGGTTACCGAGAGCTCCCCCAAGAATGAAGCCCATGGCTGTTCTTTCCAGCCTGCTGAACTTGAAAATATAAGGAAGTAGGGATAGAAAAACAACAACGAACATCACGGTCCAGAGAAGCTGTTCGGAAAGATTTTTAAACAACCCGAGTGCGATTCCTCGGTTGGTTGCCTTCACGAATCTCAAAAAACCCGGAACTATGAAGAAGGTTCCGTGTATCTCGCTTGCTATCCGCTTTGTAAGCTGATCCAGAACAATCGTGAGAACCATCACAAATGCCATTTACTCCACCTTTCTGTAGATGAACGGTTTGTATATCTCAAATCCCAGTTCTTTGTAATTGAAAATTCTTTCAGTGTTTCCAACGAAGAGGAATCCCCCCGGTTTCAGTGATTCAGCGAACTTTCTGTAGAGCTCATTTTTCGCTTCTGGTTCGAAGTAAATGACCACGTTTCGACACACTATCAGATCGAAGTTCTTTTCGAACGGATCCTTCAAAAGATCGTGCCTTTTGAACTCCACAATTTTCTTCACAGAATCTTTTATCCTGTACCTTCCATCTGGTAACTTCTCGAAGTATTTTTCCAGGTATTCCTTTGGAGTGCTGACGAAGGCCCTTTCTTCGTAAACACCTTCCTGGGCTCTTTTGAGCACGCCGATGTCGATGTCCGTTGCCAGAATGCGAGTTTTATAAGAAAGATTGAGTTCGTGAACCAGAATAGCCAGGGAGTATGGCTCTTCTCCAGAGGAACAGCCCGCGCTCCAAAATTTCATTCTCAGAGAATTTTCTGAAATCAAAGGAATGATTTCATCTCTCAGTTCCCACCATTTCTCCGGATTTCTGAAGAACTCCGTCACGTTTATCGTCATCTTATCCATGAATTCATCGAGGTACTTTTTGTCCTTTGTGAGCATGTTCATATACTCTCTGTAATCTACGTTGTACTTTCTGAGGAGAAGCTCTGTTCTGCGCTTCACCCTCTGCGGTTTGTAAGAAGAGAGGTTCAGTCCGAACCTCTTTTCAACCTCTTTCACAAACCATTCGAATTCTTCCTGAGGAAATTCCTTCCACTCAAAATTCGATTGAAAGTTGAAAGGCCCAATTTTCTTTTCCGATCTTTCCTCCTGCATGGAATCTTCCCACCTTCCACTGTCCTTCTACGTAGTCACTGTTGATGAAGATCCAGCCGTTTTCCTCCAGTAATGCCAAACCGGGTTTGAATTTTCCATCGTAAAGAAAACGAACCACCGTTTTTTTATGTTCAAAGATCAAACCAACCCAGTTCGAAACACCAACTTTTAAACTTCCAAGTTCTAACCAGACACCGGGCTTTTCGTTTTCAACGAAGAGTTCAAGACCTGTATCGAACACTTTGAAGTTCAGCCCAATGTGGTAGTTATCATCGTTCGACAAAACGAGAAACACGGGTTTCTCCGTGAAGAAGAAAACATTTTCTCCGTTCCAGATTCCACCCATGAAACCAAGTCTCACATTCCAGCTCTTTTTGAACGGTACAAAGGTCGCTTTCAAGACTGCTGGTGCGTGATATTCGAACGAAAAATCATCGATTCCGAATCGAAAATAAACAGGATTGTCATAAATGAAAGGAAGGAGAGAGAGCTCCCCTTCCGAAAAACTTGCAAAAAAATCGAACCTGAACTTTCCTTCTATGAAGTCTGTTTTGAGCTCAGGAGACAGTACAAAACCCACCGTGGGAACTTCATTATAAACTCCTGCTCCCACTTCGATGAAACCAGCGTATGCAGGAACAGTTACCAGAATAAACAAAAGTAAGATCAGCCCTCTAACCTGGAAAGTATCTCCTCCATCTCTTTGTCGTCCATTTCAAAGTTCGAATACACTTCCTGCACGTCGTCCATATCTTCCAGCGCGTTGAGAAATTCAAGAACTTTTTCGGCATCTTTACCCGTGACTTTCACCGTGTTTTTCGGAATGAATGTTACCTTTGCTTCCAATTCGTAACCGGCTTCTTCCAGTCTACTCTTCACTTCCGAAAGATTATCAGGTGCTGTGATTATCTGTATCGGATCTTCTGTGTCTTTTATGTCTTCTGCTCCCGCGTCTATAGCAATCATCATGAGTTCTTCCAGGTCTTTCACCTTGTCTCTTGAGATTTCGATAACTCCTTTTCTCTCGAATATCCAGCTCACCGAACCGCTTTCCGCAAGACTGCCACCGTATCTGCTGAACAGATGCCTGAGTTCTTGGGCAGTTCTGTTCTTGTTATCTGTGAGCGCTCTGATGTACACAGCGACTCCTCCGGGTGCGTATCCTTCGTAGATCACTTCCTGGTAATCTACTCCTTCGAGTTCTCCTGTTCCTCTCTTTATGGCCCTTTCAATGTTTTCTTTGGGCATGTTTTCTGCCCTTGCTTTTTCAACTGCCGCTCTCAATCGCGGATTTGTTTCTATGTTTCCTCCTCCTTCTCTTGCTGCAACGATGATTTCTCTGATCAGTTTTGTGAAGATCTTGGATTTCTTCGCATCCTGGGCCATCTTCCTGTGTTTAATATTGGCCCACTTGTTGTGACCTGACATCATTCCACCTCCTGCTGTCCTTTATATTTTAACACCACGATTGTCATATCATCGTGCTGCTGGGCATCTCCCATAAACGACTTAACGTTTTTTCTCAGTGCCTCCAGCAGTTCAGCGGGTGTTTCACCCTTGAATTCCCTCAATATATTTTCCAACTTTTCGTATCCGAATTCTTCGCCCGCTTCGTTCCTTGCTTCTGTCAATCCGTCGGAGTAAGATATCACGAATGTATCTGGTTTCAAATGAATGGTGTGCTTTCTGTATTCCCACTCTGTTATACCGATTGGGATCGCAGAAGCTTCAATCTTGACGAGCTCTCCCTTATGCAGGAAATAAACTGGATTGTGGCCTGCGTTTATAAGATTCAAAGTTCCATCTGGAGATATCTCTATAAAAGCCATCGTTACAAAGCGGTCGTTTGTCATGTCTTCGCAGAGAATGGAGTTCAACCTGTTCACGAGTCTTTCCAGATCGGGACACGTGGTGACCAGCACTTTCAGATAACTCCTCACTGCGCTCATTAGCAGAGCCGCCGGTACACTCTTTCCTGCCACATCACCCACGACTGTGAGAAACCTTTTCTCCTGTGACACGAAGAAATCGTAATAGTCCCCACCAACTTGAACAGCAGGTTGAGAGCAGGCATCTGCTTCTACGAAACCAATCTCTGGAATTTTTCGGGGAAGAAGATTAGTCTGTATCTGTCTTGCTATGTTCAATTGTTCTTCCAGTCTTTCTCGCTCTATCTCCTTTTTGAGAAAATCCAGTCTGTCGAGAGCACTCGCTATGTATCTTGCCGTCATCTCAGCTATTTTCCTGTCACCTGCGGTGAAAACTCCTCCGTCTTCTTTTCCAGTGAAGCACATGTATCCGTAGTATCTGTTTCCTTTTATCGGTACAAACAGAAGATTTGAAAACTTCTCAGATTTTCCGGGCTCTATCAGAACGGTCTTCTCTGGATTTCCTATTTCTGCTTCTATTTCTTCTCTGTTTAGATCCCCGGCTGTCAACTCACCTTCCAGATGAACAACATAACCCTCAAATTTTATCACGTTCCTGAGGAGTCGAATGACTTTTTCCAGTTTGTTCTGCAAGTTCAAAGGGAACTCGAACGTACCGAAAATCTCCGAGATTTCGAGCAGAGTTGATATTTCTTCGTACGAGCGCGAAAGCTCTTCGATTTGAGCTTCCATGAACATGGCCTGTTCTTCTAAGCTTTTTCGATATTCGTTTATTTCGTACTCCAGGATCTCCAAAAGATCATCTATTCCTTTCGAACAGTCGTGTTCAAGATTCAAGATTTCAGCGATTCTTTCGCAAATTTCCCTTTCATTCATTTAGTAAATGCTTCACCTCCTCGATGAATTGGGAGGGGCTGAACGGCTTTCTCATGACCTTTCTGGCACCCAGGGAAAATGCCAGAGATTCGTCCTCTTCACCACCCTTTGCCGTGAGGACTATCACCGGGATTCTTTTCCAATTTTCTTTTTCTTGAAGTTTTTTCAAAACGGTGAATCCATCCATTACGGGCATCATTATGTCGAGAACTATCAGGTCTGGTGTGAACTCCGAGAGCTTTTCTAGGGCTATCTGCCCGTTTTCCGCTTCTATCACTTCGTAACCTTCTTTTTTCAGATTGAAAGAAACGATTTTTCTCAGAACCGCTGAATCGTCAACAAGAAGAATCTTTTTAGACACGCGTACCACCCCTTTCGAGGAGAGAAGAGAGAGGACCGTGCCCGGTCATGGCTTCTTCACATATGGGTAAGAAAAAAGTTCCTTCTTCTGCAAGGAGTAACGGGTTTATCAGTTTCTCCCTCTTTTGAGTATACCTGAAGATGTGATACTTTTTTCCACTCGATACTTCAAAATCAAGAAGACTCTCTTTGAACGAAACTTTTTTGTTCTTTTTCAAAATAGTCTTCTCCAGATCCACAGGTTTTTCTGAGATCACTAAGAAACGATACGAGTTGACCAGTTCGTTGATGTTTCCATCGAAGATCCATGCGCTTTCTAAAGCGAAATCCTTTGGGAGGATGTTTTTCAGAGTCTCTATGTGTTTTTCTGAGATGTTTTTCACAAAGAGTTCCACGTAGAAAGCGAGGTTCACCACACCCACCGGCATGGCGTCGAGGAAACTCATCTTCGGTTTTGGATGGAAACCTTCCGTGAAAACGATTGGAAAATCTGCTCTCCTTATGGATCTTTCCACGAGTTTTATAGACTCAAGTGTTGAGAGAAATCTCCTCATTCCTTTTTTCTTGAATCTGAGAACGATCTTCATTTTGCCACTTCCTTCGGATAGCGGTAAATCAAGAGGAATGCAATGCCGATGAATATCGGAAGATAATAGGTAGAAATCCTCCAGATGAGAATGGAGGCGAGTGTTTTTTCAGAAGAATTCAAAATCTTGGAAAAAACGATCTGATAAACCGCTTCCACTCCTCCACTCGCTCCAGGAGTGGGTATGTAAAACACGACCAAACTCAGGAAATAGAAGAGGCCTGTGACGTCGAGAAAACCTATTTTTCCGGATGTGAGCCAGATGGCAAGGTAGAGAACAAAAGATTGAACAAGCAGGGAAATGAAAGTGAGAGGAAAATCGAAAAACATAAAGCCACTTTTCCAGAGTACTTGAACGCTTTCTTTTAATTTTTCTGTCCATTCGAGAAATCTGGTATCCCAATCTTCTATTTTGGTGATCTTTTTGATGAGTCGATCTATCCATCTTATTCTTTTGAAAGCGTTAAAAAGACGTGCGATAAGAGGAGGATTTATCAGCGCAGACATCAAAACGGCTATGAACGATACGCTGATGAGGTACGCGAGAAGTATCAACTTTGAAGTCAAAAGTGCGTTCGAGAAGAGAAGGTTTCTGTATCTCACAAGGCCCAGAATCGAAAGAACAGTAACAGAGATCAGGTATTCTACGAATCTGGAAAGAATCACGTTCACATTGTGCTCAGATTTGAAACCCATCTTTGAGAGGTGATACGTCTGGAAAAACTGTCCTCCAAAATAAAAAGGGGTGAGCATACTGAAGACAAAACTCATGTAATTGTTGAAGAAAGAATCGTACAGTGGAAACTTCTCTTTCCATACGAACGAGTAAAGCCACTTCATCCTGAGAGAGTCTATGACGATAGAAAAAACAAATGTTCCGCAGAGGAGGAACATGTAAAGGAGAGATTTTAAATGAAAATATCTGGAAAATTCAGCGGGATCTACTTCCCTGAAAATAAAAAAGACGGCGAGAAATCCAAAAGCCAGCGCCAGAATTATGTTGATCCACTCTTTTTTACTCAGATTTTCACAACCTCCTCAAAGAAGATTCGAGGGATGCAAGCAGATCTTCAACGGTTTCCATCCAGTCTTCGACCTGGGCGACTCCGTACTCAAGCATCGGCTGTTTCGTCCAATCCAATCTCAGGAACTTTCTCTTCAACCTTTTGAGGAGTCTTTCCGCGCCTTCTTTCGATGTTCCGGGAAGAACGATCATTATTTCGTTTCTCTTCAGGAAATCGAATCTATCAGAAGACCTCAAAAGTTCTCGAAGGAGTTCATAGACACGTCTTGCCGTACCGTCATCTTCGAAAAAGAGATAGATAACAGAAAGTGGAAATCCGTATCGCTTTGATTTTTCGAATTCGTCTTCGAGATAGCTGAGGATACCAGATGGGAATATCAGGTACGCTTTCATCATTTCGAATTTTCTTCTCAGCAGAAAATCCGGAAGGCGTGGATCGATCACGTCCAGCACACCTTCCGGAATCTTCTCAGGTACGTTCTTTGAGACCAGAATCACCCACCGACCCTGTTCCTTCAAATCGTCGGTGATGATCACATCCGCCGATTCATTTATGAAAAAACCTACCTCTTGAACGATGCTGGCTATTCGTTCACGAAGTTTTTCATCTTCCAGATCGATTTTCACTTTCATTTCACCATCTCCAGGAAGTATCTGTGCAGTCTCAAATCGTCGGTGAGTTCTGGGTGAAACGTGCACGCGAGTATATTTCCTTCTTTCACCAGAACAGGGTCATAATCGTAAGTTGCCAGAATTTCCACATTCTTTCCTGTTTCAACGATCCTTGGAGCCCTTATGAAAATGGCTCTGAATGGATCTTTTCCTACAGCGGGTATCTCTACAAACGTCTCAAAGCTTTCGACCTGTCTTCCGTAGGCGTTTCTTTCAACGGTTATGTCCAAAACTCCAAGTTTTTCCTGGGAGTAGTTTTCGATGCGCTTTGCGAGAAGGATCACACCGGCACACGTTGCAAAGACGGGAAGGCCGTTGTTTATTCTTTCCACCAACTTTTCATCCATATCCATCTCTTTGAGAATTCTTATCATGGTGGTCGATTCTCCACCAGGCAGGATGAGACCATCCACCATGTCCAGCTGCTCTGGAAGTTTCACTATCAGGGTCTCAACTCCGAGCTTGTGGAGAGCTTCCACGTGTTCTCTGACGTCTCCCTGAACACCCAGAACTCCTATTTTCATCCCTTACCACCCTCTCTCCTGCATTCTCACTTCGAGTTCTTCGACATCGAGCCCTCTCATCGGCTCTCCTATGTCTTCGGAGATCTTGAGGAGTATCCTTGGATTGTCCCAGTAGGTAACGGCCAGCACCATGGCTTTCGCCATCTTTCTTGGATCCTTGGATTTGAAGATACCGGATCCCACGAACACTCCATCTGCTCCGAGCATCATCATGAGAGCCGCATCCGCAGGAGTTGCCACACCACCCGCTGCGAAGTTCACGACGGGAAGTCTTCCAAGTCTTTTGACCTCTCTGAGAAGCTCGACGGGAGCTCCTATCTCTTTTCCGTAAGCGACGAGTTCTTCGTCTTCCATCTTCGTCACCTGTTTTATCTGTTCCATCACCCTTCTCATGTGCTTCACTGCTTCTACAACGTTTCCCGTTCCGGCTTCTCCCTTCGTTCTGATCATGGCTGCACCTTCTGCTATTCTTCTGAGAGCTTCTCCCAGGTCCCTTGCACCGCAGACAAAGGGCACTTTGAATTCGTGTTTGTTGATGTGGAACCTGTCGTCAGCTGGTGTAAGGACTTCGGATTCGTCGATGAAGTCAACTCCGAGTTCCTCCAGTATCTTTGCTTCGGCTATGTGACCGATTCTCACCTTCGCCATCACAGGGATGGATACTGCCTCCATGATTTCCCTGATCTTTGCGATGCTTGCCATTCTGGCGACTCCGCCCTCTTTTCTGATATCGGCCGGAACTCTTTCGAGGGCCATTACCGCAACGGCTCCCGCTTCTTCTGCGATCTTGGCCTGTTCAGCAGAGGTGACGTCCATGATGACACCGCCTTTGAACATCTCCGCAAAACCCTTCTTTATGATCCAGGTACCCTTTTTGATTTCCATTCCATTCACCTCCTCACTCTTCCTCCCAGTAGCGTTTCCCCACTTTTTTCAATCTGGGATTTTCTATCTTGTATCTTCCCACCTTTGCGCAGTGTCTTCCATTGACTTCAACGATGTCTGCCGTGATATCCACCTTCTCCCTCAGCAGGCGAGAACCAACACCGTACGCGTCTGCCGGTACCCCCAATCTTTCGAATAGATCTATCTTCTTCTCGTCGAATCCTCCGGAGACGACTATCTTCAGATCCTTGAGCCCCACTTTGTCGAACTCCTGACGGGCTCTCCAGACGAGTTCCGGACACACTCCAAAAGAGGATTCGTCTTTTGGGACCACAGATTTATCCCTCAGATTCCCGGAGGTGTCGAACCTCACACCCCATATCTTGTTCTTTCCAGGACCTATGATCGGTGAAGGATCTGTCACTCCGAGTTTGAACGGCTTTTTCATCACGTACTCGTAGAACTTTTCGATGACCTTGAAGGTTGTTCCTATCACATCGTTGTCCCAGTCCACAAGAACGATCCTGTTCACATCTTCCTCCATGTGTTTGTCAAAAGCGATGGCAGCGTCCTCGGTCTTCCCATCGTAGCAGGCTATCAGGGCGTGAGGCATCGTTCCCATGGATTTGACACCCCAGTAGTCCGCGTTCGCGTCTGTAGAAACTCCAAAGGCCCCCGCTTTGAGAGCTGCGTAGCCGTCTGTTGCCTGGACCCAGTAGTGATCGAAACGGGCACTGAAAAAGAGCACGGGTTTTCCTCTCGCTGCCTTCACCACTTTCTTGACGGCCGTTGCCGTGCTGGTGGCTCTTGCGATCACACCGAGAAGCACCGTTTCGAGATACCCGAAATAGGTGGGATCTCCCTCTATTGTCATTATCGGCTCTCCTTCTTTCGCTTCCTCGCCGTCGTAGAGGGCGTGTACTTCTATTTCATCCCATTTGTCTACCCAAAGATCGTTCAGTTTCAATCTGAGGTCCCACTTTTTCTGAGTGAGCTCCAGAATCTTCTGAACGTCCATTTCAACTGAAGCAGCCTGCATTTCTTTGTCTAATTTCAAGATCTCTTCGAAGAGTTCCCTCGCTTTTTCCTCGTCTTTGTAGTATCCCGTGCAGAACTTCAGAATGGCGAGGGCCTCGTCAATTCCGCAGATTACGGCGTCTTTCCTCGGAAAGAACTGATAGTACACCCGTGGATGGCGGTTGTCCCTTTTCAAGACCTTCACATAGTTTATGAAGTATATGTCCGAGTAGTAACCGTTCCTGATGCGGTCGATGGGAACCTTGAAGACCTCGGGACTGAGTCTTTTCACATTGATCACCTCAAATGAATTCTGCTCCTAAAATTTCTTTCATTTCCCTCAGTGCAAAGCGGTGAAGCTCTTCATCGTAAGAAGCAACGCCTTCAGTGATTATTTTAACAGGGATATCCCTGTTTCTCAACTCTTCGACGGTGAAGAGCACACAGATGTGTGTTACAACTCCACAAACGTAAACTTCGTCTATCTCGTTGTCTCTGATTATCTTTTCAAGATTCGTGTTGTAGAAGGCACTGTAACGGTTTTTTTTCACAGAGAAGTGATTGGGATAATCTTTCAAAGCTTTCTCGAGTTTTTCAGTGAGTCTTGCACCATCAGTGTTTGCAACGCAGTGTTTTGGCCAGATGTTGAATTCTCTGTCTTCAGGATCGTGCCAGTCCTGTGTGGTGATGATGGGAAGGTTTTCCTTTTTGAACTCTTCAACCCACTTCAAAATGGGATCGATCACCTTCTCTGCTCCTTCGAAGTAAAGAGCACCGTCTTTGTCAACGAAATCCCTCTGGAGGTCCACCACAAGAAGGGCTCTCACGTTTTCACCCCCTAAAAAGAAAAGCCCCGTGCGGGGCTGGCGGAGGCGGTGGGACTCGAACCCACACGGGCCTTCCGGCCCACCGGTTTTCAAGACCGGCTCCTTAGCCAGTTCGGACACGCCTCCAGTTTTAAATTATACAACAAAACAAAACCCCCGGCAAGTGCCGGGGGTTGATTTGCGGTGGTGTGGATTAGAATGCAACGGAAGCTTTCAAGTAGAGGTACCAGGTGAAGTAATCGTTGATATCAGCAGTACCATCACTATTGGAATCAAACAGAGTTCCGAAGAAGAATCCTGTTGTGAGAGGACCGTAGACGTAGCTGGCGTCGACGTTGTAACCCAGTTCGTTGGTGGCAACTTTGTATTGTGCAGCTGCTTTGACTGTAAGATTTTCAACGGCTGTGACTGTCAGGTTGGCATCGATGGTGACATTAGTAGCAGAAGCGACAGCATCATCCCAGGAAGCGCTCACATTTGCCTCTGCCATATCGGAGTCGTAAGCAAGAGCAAGCGTCACAGGCAGGCTGAAAGAATTGGCATCAAGATCGTAAGTCGGTGTCAGTTCTGCACTGAAGGTCACTTCATCGGTGACACCAGCTTCCGCTTTGAGACCAACTTTCACGAGTTTGGATCCCCAGGGTGCTGTCCAGCCAGAATCATCGTCGTAGTATGTGGGGGCTCCTTCAGAATAGACAAAGTATGGAGACACCGTCAGAGTAACAGGTTCCATTTCAAAGGATTTGCTGTACTGTGCTTCTACCAGGTACATGCTGGTTGCTTCGTAGGCGTAGGCAAGATCGACCACGAGATTTTCAAGGATGTCTTTTCCAGTGAGATTCAAGTGGGCAGCATAGCCATAGGCGCTTGTGGCATTGTTCGTATCAGTATCATAGAACGCACCGAAGAGTGTCGCATCAAGGAGATCAAGGTTCGTCACACCGAGTTTCAGAGCAACAGCGTCGTCGAAGTAATTGTTGGTATCATTCGTGGCGTTGGTGAGATCTGTCTCAGACACAATGTCTGCAAAGTAGGCGGTCAGAGAAATTCCTTCAAGACCAAGTTTTGGCGTAAATTCAAGTGCTCTGTCTCCTACGTAGTAGAACACATAGCCATCCCCATAGATATCAGAGTTGTAGTAAGTGAGATCGAACAGATCCGTTGTGACAGCTATCTTGCTGAGAGAAGCGTCTGTTCCAAGGACGTCAATGGAAAATTCTGCTGTAATGGTAGCAGGTGCTGTTACACTGCCAGAGCTTGGAGAAATGGACACAGACAAATCACTAATACCACCTTCGAGGTCGATGCCTTCTTCGTCGAGGTACGCGTTGAAGTAGCCAGTTCCAGAGACATTGACTTTAACGACGTCTTCGTAGGCAAACGCTGCTGTGACTAAAAGACCCAGTACCAGGAAAAGAGCGAGCAACTTCTTCATAACATCTTACCTCCCCTCAGAATAAATTTTGGTTTTATTTACCACTGATTGCGATCAGAATGAGACCGAGAATTCCAAAGAACGCACCTGTGAGGATGCTGAGATTCCTGTTGTAAGCCTTCACGCTTTCGATTTTGTCCTCGAGTTCCGCCTTCACCTGATCGATCTTTTCGTTAGTCTCGTTGTACTTCATGTTGAGGTCTTCTTCGAGAGACGACGTTTTTCCGTAGAGGTTGACGATATCCTGTTCATGAAGATCAACCGTCTTCTGTATCTCCGCGTCCTTTTCCTTGAGAGCGGAAATTTCATCGTTCAATTTGCTTTCTGTGTCGAGGAGTTTTGTGTAGACCATGTTCAACGTTTTCTCCTGTGACTCTATTTTAGCAGAAAGTTCGGCCTTCGTGTCAAGTATTTTTTTGTTGAGATCTTCGTTGAGTGCAGCGACTTTGTTGTAGAGGTTTATGATGTCTTTTTCGTGAAGTTCGACCATTGCGGAGATTTCTTCATCTTTCCTGGAGAGTTTCTCTTCTGTCGCGGCGATCTTGTTGTTGAGTTCCTCGTTAACGGAACTGATCTTGTTGTAAATGTTTATGATGTCTTTCTCGTGTAGATTGACTATTCCTTCGAGATCGGCGATCTTGTTTCCAAGGTCCTTTTCAAGGGCTGCGAGTTTTTCGTTCACTTCAGAGATCTTTGCGTCCACATTCTCCTTGTATCTTTCGTAGTCTCTGGAGAGATTTCCAAGTTTGAGCCCGATGTTGTTCACAACTTCTCTGTTGAGCGAGATCTCTTTGTCGAACTCCATCTCGATCTCTTCTTTCACAGAATCGATCTTCTCGAGCAGTTCTCTTTCGGTTTCTGTGAGATTGGCCTGAGTGGTACCTATCTGGGATGCCAGAGTGTCCAGTATGCCGGTGAGACCGTTAACCTTCTCCTCGAGGGCCATGTACTTGTCGGAGAGATTTCCAACAACCTGTGCCAGATCACCTGAAGCACCTGCAAGCATCTTCTGTTCGATGAAATCGAGGAGCCTGCTCACCGCAGTCGCTGCTTCGTATCTGGTGATGTACCTGTCCCCTTTGAACTCGCCGTCCGGATAACCTATGAAGATACCCCTCTGCCACAGCTTCCAGACGTACTCGTAAGCCCAGTGATCTTTTGGAACATCAGGGAAGAACGCGAACATCGCTGAGAAGAAAACGGACAGCATTGCAACGGTAAGAAGAACTCTCTTCATGGGACAAACCTCCCTTCTCATTGATCACAGTTAAATCCTGTGGTGATTATACCATCCCGTCCAAAGGAAATTCAAGAGTTTTCTAAAGTTTTTTTGTCTCTCCACCTGATATTCTGTAGAACTTCCTCTTTCCAACTCTCAAAACTCGCTCTCCATCAGGTTCTACAGTGAATTTTATGTCCTCTATCCTCTCTCCGTCGATGTACACTCCACCTTGAGAAACGAGTCTTTTAGCCTCACTTTTGCTGGATGCAGCTCCTATCTCCACGAGGAGATCCACGATGTTCTTATCCTGAGAAATCTCAACGACCGGCATCTCGTCAGGAATTTCTTTCTTTTGAAAGACTTTCACGAATTGTTCCTGGGCCTTCTTTGCGTTTTCCTCTCCGTGGAAGAAACGGGTTATTTCGTACGCGAGAACCATCTTTACGTCTCGTGGATTGATCGTTTTTTCCTTCATCTTTTTCTCGTACTCTTCGATCACTTCTTCTGGGATGTTCGTGAGAAGGTGCATGTATTTTATGATGAGTTCATCAGGTATGGACATGAGTTTCCCGTACATCTCCTCGGGCGGATCGTTGAAAGCGATGTAGTTTCCGTAGCTTTTGCTCATCTTCAATTTTCCATCCGTTCCTTCGATGATCGGCATCGTCATGACGATCTGGGGCTCTTGACCGTATTCTTCCTGTATCTTCCTTCCCACAAGGAGGTTGAAAAGCTGATCCGTTCCGCCGAGTTCCACATCTGCCTGGATGGCAACGGAATCGTAGGCCTGTGCGAGCGGGTACAGAAACTCCGATACGGCGATGGGAATGCCTTCTTTGAATCTCTTTGCGAAATCGTCTCTCTCGAGCATCCTCGCAACCGTGTACTTTGAAGCCAGAACGATCACATCCGCGAAGGTCATCCTGTCGAGCCATTCACCGTTGAATCGAAGCTCCGTTCTTTCTGGATCCAGTATCTTGAAGGCCTGTTCCTGATAGGTCTTTGCGTTCTCCAGAACCTCTTCTTTGGTCAGCATGGGACGCGTTTCGTTCCTTCCAGAGGGATCACCAATGCGTGCGGTGAAGTCTCCTATGATCAGAACGACCGTGTGACCGAGATCCTGAAACTCTCTCAGCTTCCTCAAAACGACCGCATGTCCCAAATGCAGGTCGGGCCTTGAGGGATCCACGCCGAGTTTCACGCGGAGTTTTCCCTTTCTTTTTATTCTGTCGAGGAGTTCTTCTTCGCTTATGAGGTCAACAACATTTCTTTTGAGAATTTTCACCTGTTCTTCCGGCGTCATCCCATCACCTCGTTAGGACGAAAGCTGTTACTACGCAGGAAACGAAAAAGAGTACAGACAGGACAAGAGTGATCTTTCCACCGGTGTCGAGGCCTTTCCTCCTTCCAAAAACGGTGTGAAGTCCTCCACTTCCGAAGGCACCACCGAGCTCTGAGAATTTCGACATCTGTACCTGGACCATGTAGATGAGAGCCACGCTTATGATGGTGTGAACGATTAGGAAAAACGTCTTCATCACTACACCTCCCTGGGCATTATAACACGTTCTTCAAGAATCTTCCGGTGTAAGAGTGAGGATTCTTTGCTATTTCCTCTGGTGTTCCCGTTGCAACTATGTAGCCACCTTCTTTTCCACCTTCAGGACCGAGATCTATGATGTGGTCTGCGTTTTTTATGACATCGAGATTGTGTTCTATCACGATTACGGTGTTTCCTCTATCTACCAGCCTGTGGAGAACTTCCACGAGTTTTCTCACGTCTTCAAAGTGAAGTCCAACAGTTGGCTCGTCGAGTATGTAGAGGGTTCTTCCCGTATCTCTTTTTCTCAACTCAGAGGCGAGTTTGATTCTCTGCGCCTCACCCCCGGAGAGGGTGGTGGCTGGTTGCCCGAGTTTCACGTATCCCAAGCCCACATCGTGCAAAACCTGAAGCGTTCTCTTTATAGAGGGTATGTTCTTGAAGAACTCCAGCGCTTCATCCACCGTCATATCGAGTATATCAGAAATGTTTTTTCCTTTGTAGGTTATCTCGAGTGTTTCTCTGTTGTATCTCTTTCCCTTGCAAACATCGCACTCCACGTACACATCGGGAAGGAAGAGCATTTCTATCTTCACGTAACCCTGACCCTGACAGGCTTCACATCTTCCTCCCTTCAGATTGAAGCTGAATCTGCTCTTGGTGTAACCACGTGCCTTAGCAGCGGGGGTCATGGCAAAGAGGCTTCTTATTTCGTCGAACACCTTGGTGTAGGTAGCCGGGTTGCTCCTCGGTGTTCTTCCAATGGGAGATTGATCTATCGCGATCACCTTGTCGATGTTCTCGTGTCCTTCGATCGAATCGAATTCTCCAGCGGGAAGTTTGGTTTTGTGAAGGAGATTCATCAACGCCGGGTAGAGCGTTTCCATGACGAGGGAAGATTTTCCAGATCCCGACACTCCCGTGACACAGACGAAGACACCGAGGGGAATCTCAACGTCTATGTTCTTCAGATTGTTGTGACGAACGCCTTTGATCTTCAAAGACGCGTAAGGAAGCCGCCTCGTTTTGTTTACTGCGATCTTTCTTTTCCCCGAGAGGTATTCACCCGTCAGAGAGCTGTCTGGATTTTTCAAAAGTTCATCCACGGTACCCTGGAAGACGACCCGACCACCGTTCGTTCCCCCGCCCGGTCCGATGTCTATGATGTGGTCAGCGTTCCTGATCACTTCCTCATCGTGTTCCACCACTATCACCGTGTTTCCAAGATCTCTGAGCTTTTTGAGGGTTTTTATCAGTCGCTCTGTGTCCCTTGGGTGGAGTCCAATAGTCGGCTCGTCCAGAACGTAGATGACTCCCGTGAGACCCGAACCTATCTGTGTTGCGAGCCTTATTCTCTGAGATTCTCCTCCAGAGAGTGTGGTGGCGGATCTGGAGAGAGTGAGATATTCGAGTCCAACGTCCACGAGGAATTCGAGCCTTTTTTCTATTTCCTTCAGGAGTTCTCCCACGATTTCTCGCTCTCTTTCGGTGAGATTCAGATTCTTCAAAAATTCGAGTTCTTCTGAGATAGAAAGCTCGGTGAACTCGTGTATGTTCAAACCGTTTATCTTCACAGAGAGGGCTTCCCTGTTCAGTCTTTTCCCACCGCAGACGGAGCAGGTTCTCTGTACGATGAAGTTCTTTTCCAGCCACTCCTTCATCTCGGGAGATTCCGTTTCTCTGTGCCACCTCTGAACTTTTGGAACCACTCCTTCGAAACGATCATCTCCGTACAAGATGAACTCTTTCACATCTTCAGGCAGATCTTTGAAGGGAAGGTGAGGGGAAACACCTCGCTTTTCTATCTCCCTTGCGACCCATCTCGAGAGCCTTCTGTCCCATCTGTACGGAATGATCGCACCTTCGAGAACGCTCTTCTCTTCGTCTATCACGAGGGATGGATCCACCTCAAATGTGAAGCCGAGGCCGTGACAGTTCGGACACGCACCGTACGGACTGTTGAAAGAAAACAGCTTTGGTGTGATCTCTGGAAACCCGATACCACACACCGGGCACATGAGGTTTTCGCTGAAGATCTTGCATTCTCCGGTGTCGACGTTTCTGATCTCGACGAATCCTTTTCCTTCCCTCATTGCTAGCTCGAGACTGTCCAGTATCCTGTGTTCGTTTCTGGTTTCAAGGATCAACCTATCGACCACCAGCTTCACAGTGTGTCGTTTGTTCTTGTCGAGTTCCGGCACTTCCTCGAGCCTGTAAATCTCGCCGTCTATTTCTATTCTCGCGAATCCTTTGGAGATGAACTCTTCGATCTCTTTTTTGAATGTTCCTTTCTTCTCCGTCGCAACTGGTGCGAGTATGTAGATTCGACTCCCTTCTTTGAAAGAATTGAACAAATCCTGAAGGATCTCATCGATGCTCTTTTTCTCGAGAGGCCTTCCGCACTCAGGGCAGTGGGCTTTTCCTATCCTCGCGTAGAGCACCCTCAGGTAATCGTAAATTTCCGTCAC
>Ga0071330_1064956_pt1 | contig 40508 bp, 52 predicted proteins | sample GBScel77sediment_FD_63802 | JGI IMG/M metagenome (GOLD analysis project Ga0071330, IMG submission 63802) | Hot spring sediment microbial communities from Great Boiling Spring, Nevada - Cellulolytic enrichment Sediment 77C v2 (version 2) | ecosystem: Environmental > Aquatic > Thermal springs >...
GTGGCTGTTGTAACCAATCAGGTTATGGCGAAGCCGGACATGTTCTTCGGGGATGCCATAAGCCCCATAGGTGGCCACATAGTTGGGCACACAAGCCATACCCGTGTTTACCTGAGAAAAACAGCCCATGGCCCCATAAGGATTGCCCGCTTAGTCTCAAGCCCGTACCTCCCTGAGGGGGAGGAAATATTTAAAATAACGGAAAATGGAATAGAAGACGTTTCCGAGGACGAGAAAACGAAGTCTAGTGGGCGCTAGGATGCCAATACCCCAAGCTCTAGTCACACGCTTCTTCCAGTTTATAATCAACAACCAGTTTGCCGAAGCTGAAAAGGAGCTGGAGCTAATAAAACAGAAGATGCATAAGACAGAATGGAATAGGGGATACTTCAGAGCCTTATATGGAATGTTACTTGCCAGGAAATCAAACGGCAACAGCAATTCCTACTCTTTCCTAGCAAAACTCGACTTGAGCGATAAAAGGGCGATAAACGCCTATAGAAGAGAATTCCTAGCCCATGTGAGGAACAAGCTTCACGGAGATTTTGATAGGGGATTTTTCGCAGCATGGGCTGAACTCATGCGGGTGCTAAGCAAAATGAATATTGAAGGCGCCATAACGGAGAAGATTTCATTGGCAAAAAGCGAAAGCGAATTGCCAAAAATTGACAAGAGCTACGATGACATAGAAGAATTCCTTGAAGAGTGAATTTTGGCTAAGCAGCAATAAGCAGCGTATTAAAGAGCACCCAGAAGACCAGCCAAGTAACAAAGTAAAGGAAGATTCCCGTTGTGAAAATTTTCTGAGGCTTATCCAGTTTAGTTACAAATACGGGTTTAATTATCCAGTAGGATATTATGTAAACTATTATTGCTATGGAAAAACCGTTTATGAAAATACTTGGGGCTGCGTCCACCTTTACGGTGTTTGTTGCTAAGCTATAGCCTACACAGACGACAGCCGCGGCTATTCCAAGGAAAAATCTGAGCCAATATAGGACTTTTATCGGCTTCATGGCAACACCTCTATCCCAACCTAAGAGCTTGAGTTTGCTATTTATAGGTTAACTCTTATCATTAGTTTAGGGACCTATTAAAGTGATTCGTTTGATTAGGAAGGAGTTCACAAGTTTCGATGTGGCGGCTGTTGTCCGCGAGTTGAAGGACTCTATTCTAAATTCTAGGGTTACGAACATTTATCAGTTGAATGATAAGGACATACTTTTGAAGTTACGTGGAAAAAGTGGTGAGTCATCAACACTTATGCTGAGGGCGGGTAAAGGCCTTTACCTAACTTCATACACACAGGAGAAGCCTCTAACGCCGCCTGCCTTCTGCATGGCTTTAAGAAAATACCTCAGGGGCAGCTGGCTTGTTGATGTAGAGCAATATGAATTCGAAAGAATCGTAACACTTAGCTTTAAGAGCAAAAATGGCGCTTTAAAGCTAATTTTGGAACTTTTCGGGGACGGCAACATAATATTAGTAGGAAGCGACGGGAAAATTCTTCAAGCCTTAATTTACAAACGTATGCGCGACAGAAACATCCTTAAAGGCGAGGTTTTCCTTTTTCCACCTTCGATTGGACGTAACCCGATAAAGATTAGCGTCGAAGAGCTTTCGGAGGGGTTGAAAAGCTTCGGAGAACTCGAGGTCGTGAGGGCTCTTGCACGCTTCCTTGGCTTAGGGGGTGTTTATGCTGAAGAAATTTTGCTCAGGCTCGGAATAGACAAGACCACAAAATGCACTGTTTTAAGTTCCCAGCAGGTTGAGTCTATCTATAACTGCTTAAAGGACATAATTTCACAGGTGATGGATCGCAGACTTGAACCATGTATAGTTCTTGATGATTGCGGGAACCTTGTAGATGTGACGCCCATGAAGCTTAAACGCTACGAGGGCTTGAAGCATGAAGCATACAGTAGTTTTAACGAAGCTTTAGATGAATTCTACTCCAGAATTGCTGTCTTGGAGGAGACAGCTGCGGTTGAAATGGAGATTATGAATATTCGACGGGAAATAGAGCGTCTCAGAAGAGTTATGGGCGAGCAAGAAAAAGCCTTAGAGCAGGCTAGGCAGAAGGCAGAGAGATACAAGCGGATAGGAGATACAATATACGCTTACTCCATGGAACTTCAAAACCTTCTTAGCAAGTTTTTGGAGGAGGAAAAGTCTGGGAAAAAATGGGACGACATTGCTAATGAAGTTTTAGCTGGAAAGCGTATGGGGCTAAAGCCGGATATTTACTTTGAGACTTTTGATAAGAAGAGCCTTTCCATTATTGTTCACATTGATGATTTATCCTTCCCATTGGATTTGCGGAAGAGCTTATTTGAAAACGCTGCCAGATTTTATGAGGAATCCAAAATAGCTGGAAAGAAGCTTGAGGGAGCTAAGGAGGCTCTAGAAGATACAAGAAATGAGCTGAGGGAAGCTGAAGCTAAGCTTAGGGAGGCTGAGTTGCGAAGGGAGGTCAAGCCAAAAGAGGCATTGGAGAAGCTTGCCAAACGCAAGGTTAAAAGTAGGAAATGGTTTGAAAAGTTCAGGTGGTTCATATCTTCTGATGGGTTTCTGGTTCTAGCTGGCAGGGATGCATCAAGTAATGAGGCCCTCATTAAGAGGTACACCCAACCGGGAGATGTGGTTTTCCATGCTGACGTAGCTGGTGCGCCATTTGTCGTTATAAAGACCGAAGGCAAACAGCCCAGCGAACAATGCCTTAAAGAAGCAGCGGAATTCGCAGCCGCCTTCTCTAGAGGCTGGCGCGAGGGATTTGCCTCCGTTGATGTTTACTGGGTTAATCCGGAACAGCTTAGCAAGACCGGGGAGCCCGGCGAGTACGTTCCACGGGGAGCGTTTGTTGTTAGGGGTAAGCGCAATTGGATGCGTAACACACCGCTTAAGATGGCTATAGGCGCTTTTTTTAACGGAGAAAAAGGCGAAATATCTTTCATTGGCGGTCCTGTGGACGCCGTTAAGGCGAAGACAAAGAACTATGTGATCTTAGTTCCGGGAGATGTGAATGGAAGGGAATTATCAAAGGATATTTTGAAGATTCTTGCGGCCAAAATGCCCAAAGATCAACAACCCAAAGCGCTTGAAGCTTATGCAGAGGAGATTAGGAGCCTCATCCCCTACGGGAAGGGAAAAATTTCATTTGAGTAGAGGCTAGCTGTTGGGGTTTCCCAGATATTTTTGGGCTAGAAATAGGGCTGAGAGCGTTTTAGAGTCAGCTACTTTTTCGCTTAAACACCTGTTTATGGCTTCTTCCAGCTTCAACTCAATGGTTTCAATTATTTCGTCTTTTTCGCGTTCAACCCCAACATAGGCTAGGTCCTCAGCGAGGAAGATGTGTAGGATCTCGTCGCTATAGCCTGGGCTCATGTATACAGAGGCCAACCTAGTGAGTCTTCCAGGCGAGTAGCCAATTTCCTCGATAAGCTCTCTGCGGGCGGTTTCCTCGGGGCTTTCGTTGGGATTAACCTTTCCCGCAGGCACCTCAAGAATCCATCTGTTCAACGATCCCCTGAACTGGTTTATCAAAACTATTTTTCCATCTCTCTTAACGGGAACTATCGCCACTGCTTCCCCGAATTTTACAACTTCAGCCTTAAATTTAGCTCCATCGGAAGAGTAGACCCTCTCAGCTAAAATCAACCTCCTTCCCTTGAAGAGGACACGCTCTTCTAAAAGTTGAATGCTTCTTTGCAATAACATTCACCTTTTAGCTAGAATTACTGTTGGAAGTCTTAAACCTTATTAATTTTGGTGAATGATACAAACCAAGCTTATGATGTGTCGGAGTGTTAGTAAAATAAGCTTTGATAAAGCCAAGAACAGCTCAAGTTATCATGAAAGATTTGCCCCTTCAAGGCTAGCTAAACTCTTGGACAAGAAATCACTTTAAAGCGCCATTCAGAGTCTGTTTGGAAAATGCTAAGGAAAACGTTATAGGCAAGGTTGTTGGCGATCTGAAAATATTGAGCAAAGTAAACGAGGAGAAGAGCTAAAAGTAGAGCGTAAAGCCTCGGGCGGGATTTGAACCCGCGACCCCCGCCTTACCAAGGCGGTGCCCCAACCAGCTAGGCTACCGAGGCGCACAGATAACCCGCATATAGTAGATGCACAACACTCTATTTTAAAGAGTTTTCGAGTCTACATATTAAGAGGTAAGGAAACATTTTATTGCTGGGTTTTTGAAAAGTTGATTATGGGAGTAGCGCGGGGGTCGCCAAGCCTGGTCAAAGGCGCAAGGCTTAGGACCTTGTCCCGTAGGGGTTCGTGGGTTCAAATCCCACCCCCCGCACTAATTTACCAGTAAGTTATAAATATGTCTTTGGCGTATTTTTGTTTGATGCGATATGCCTAAGCCTAATAGGGGTAAGACTGAGACCATTAAGGATCGTGCCATCTATGTTTATTTGCCTTCGTTGGAGATGGTTGAGGATTGGAAGCGTAGAGCTGAGAGGGCTGGGGTTTCCATCTCGAGGTTTGTGGTTGAGCGGGTTGAGGAGTCTATTAGGCGTGAGGAAGGCGAGGAGGGCTATCTCAGCCGAGCTGAGCTTGTTAAGCGTTTGCGAGGCGCTGAGGAGGAGTTGAGGAAGCTTCGCGAGGAGAACCGGCTTTTGAAGAGGCCTTGTCATATCAAGGCTTCTGTGTGATTTCTTGAACGTTGAAAATGCGCTAAGTATTCTAATCAAATGGACTGAAACTGTCAGAAGACCTGGTGAAAAGTATTTAGCCGATTTAGTTAGAGGCTGAGTTGAAGCTGTTAGAGAGAATAAACATGTCAAACAAAGTGTTGCGAACGTTGTGAAGAGGTTAAAGACGAGCATAACATTTGAATTTTATGTTAATTTATCTAATCAAAGAGTTTTGCTTGTTGAGGAAATTGTTGCCACTGGAATGCACTTGTCCATGGCGAAAGATTTCATCTTCAATTTTGCTTCGAAGAATTCCTTCTGCCTACCGAAGCGTTTCTATACTTTATATCCATTAAAAGAAGTGGATTGCTTGAGAAACTTTATAGAGATAATTGATGAAAATTCGAAATCTTATGTTGAGGGCGGAGAATGAAATATGATACTGTGTTGGTTTTGGATTTCGGGGGACAATATTGCCACCTTATAGGAAGGCGTATAAGAGAGCATGAAATATACTCTGAAATTGTCCCTCATAACATAAAAGCTGAAGAGATTAAACTTCTAAACGAAAAATTCAATGTTAAAGGTTTAATTTTGTCAGGTGGACCTGCAAGTGTATTCAACAAGGGTGCACCGAAGCTTGATGCGAAAATCTTGGATTTAGGGTTGCCTGTTCTGGGTTTGTGCTATGGGCATCAGCTTATCGCCCACATGGCTGGAGGTAAGGTTGGACCTGCTAAGAGAAGAGAGTATGGTGCGACATATGTGACCATCGATAAGCCGGTTGATGTTCTGAAGGGTTTAGATAGGTGGGAAAGGGTTTGGATGAGTCATAGCGATGCAGTGTTCTCGGTCCCTCCAGAATATGAAGTGTTAGCTCACAGTGAAAATTGTCCTGTTGCCGCTTTTAGGCATAGGAGAAAACCAATCTATGGTTTGCAGTGGCATCCGGAAGTGGTTCACACGGAAAAGGGCGTGCAGATGCTCCGTAACCTTCTCTTTGAAGTATGCAAATGCAAGGCTAACTGGAGGATGGAAGACATGATAAATCGGATGGTTGAGGAGGTTAAAGCTGAGGTTGGCGGAGGCAAAGCCATAATTGCACTAAGCGGAGGTATAGACTCAAGTGTGGCTACAGTTGCAGCTGCCAGAGCCATAGGCGATAGGCTTACAGCAGTTTTTGTTGATCATGGATTTATGAGGGAGAACGAGCCAGAGTTCGTGAAAAATGTTTTCCAAGGATTTAAAATAAATCTTGTAATGGTGGATGCACGTGAAAGGTTCCTAAAAAGGCTGAAGGATGTATTCGACCCAGAGACGAAAAGGAAAATTATAGGTGAAGAGTTTATCCGGGTTTTTGAAGAAGAAGCCGAGAAGGTTGGCGCAGAGTATTTAATCCAAGGAACGATTTACCCAGATAGAATAGAGTCAGGGTTTAGGAAGTTTTCAGACAAGATAAAAACACATCACAACGTAGCTGGGCTTCCCACCCGTATTAAGTTTAAGAAGATTATTGAACCCCTTCGGGACTTGTATAGGATGAGGTCAGGAAAGTTGCTGCCTTGCTTGGGCTTCCCAAAGAAATCGTCTACAGGCAGCCGTTTCCATGCCCAGGTTTGGCTGTGAGAGTCATTGGGGAAATAACCGAAGAGAAAGTTGAAATCGCAAGGAAAGCGGACAAGATTGTAAGAGAGGAAATTGAAAAAAGCAGCTTAAAAGATAAGCTGTGGCAATACTTCGCAGTTTTAACAGACACGAAGGCGACGGGCGTTAAAGGCGATGCTAGAGCCTACGGCTACGTTGTCGCCATAAGGGCCGTGGAAAGCCGCGAAGCGATGACTGCAAGCCTCGCAAAAATCCCCTACAGACTGCTGGAAAGGATCTCTACAAGAATAACCAATGAAATACCACAAGTTGTCAGGGTAGTTTACGACATAACCCACAAACCACCAGCAACCATAGAATGGAAATAAATAAAAACGATCCTTTACACGCAAAGATCAAGTTCGAGCAGCTTGTTTAGGCTAGAATTAATTTGGAGGGATAAATTGAGCTTAACTGATTTAATGTCCATGATTGTGTCTGATCTAAAAACGCGCGAGAAAATACTTGCAAAGATGGGTAAAAGAGATTTTTCCGACTGTTTTCAATGTGCAAAATGCACAAGTGGATGTACAGCTTTCAAGCTTCTTGAATTGAAACCACAAGAAATAATGAATCTTGTTAACTTAGGCTTTATAGAGGAGCTTGTTGCTTCAGAAATAATTTGGACATGCGCGACTTGCTTAAAATGTACAGAGCGTTGTCCACAAGGAACTTCGCCTTATCATGTGATAGTGGCTTTACAGAATATGGCAGCTAAGCGAGGGGAAAATGTTCCGGAAACCTATTTTAAGGCTGTTTCTCAAATCCTCGAAACTGGTCTTATGCAAACTGTTCAAAAGGTAACTACAAATAAGATGGAAACCGTTGATCGTGAAAAACTTGGGCTACCAAAGATAAAATCCCCCGGGGAAACCTTCAAAATAATTTTGCTAAAGGCCTTAGAGGAACATGTACTATAAAGTAAATGTTTTGGGCGCAGAAATAATTGTAACCGTTTGCCAATGCGAATTTTTGTTTTCTTAGGTTTGTAATGTGTGCGGGTTAGAAGCCCAGAAATGCTCTTTTAACATAGTCATTTTGTAGAAGTTCGGGGCCTCTCCCACTTAAGGTTATTTTACCGTCTCCATAACGTACGCTTGGTCAGCGAAATTCAAGGCGTAATAGACATTTTGCTCAGACAGCATTATGCTTAACCCACGGGCTTTAAGTTTCTCTAAAACCCTGAATATGTCTTTGATCACTTTGGAAGCTAACCCTTGTGAGGGTTCATCGAGGATGAGCAATTTTGGGTTTAACATTAAACCTCTGGCTAAAGCCAGCATTCTTTGCTCTCCCCGCTTAGGGTTGTGGCCAACTGTTTTTTCCTCTCAGCTAAAACGGGAAACAGTTCATAAACCATCTTAAGCGACTCTTCCTTCTTCACCCTCGCCCTTGGACTATAAGCACCTAGAATTAGGTTTTCTTGAACGGATAAACTGCCAAAGAGCTTTCTATCCTCCGGGACAAATGATATCCCAAATTCGGCAATTTTGTAAGGTGCTAGACCACTAATTTCCTCTCCATCAAACAGGATTCTGCCTGAATTTGGTTTAAGAAGCCCAACTATCGTGCTTAACAGCGTAGTTTTACCTGCGCCATTTGCACCAATAATAGAAACTGCCTGCCCCTCTTCAATTCTCATTGAAACATCCCAGAGAATCTGCAATTTTCCACGAAATACATTTAAATTCTCAACTTCTAACATAGGTCTCACCTAAATAGGCTTCAATAACCTCAACATTTCTGCCTATCTCCTCGGGTTTTCCATCTGCTATTTTCATTCCTTGATGAAGCACCATAATACGGTCAGATATCTCCATTATAGCCCGCATATTATGCTCGATCATGAAAATTGTAATTCCCCCATTGTCCCGCAACTCTCGGATAATTGTAAGCATTTGTCTGGTTTCAGTTGGATTTAAGCCGGTCATGGCTTCATCTAACATTAAAAGCCTAGGCTTTGTAGCGAGCGCCCTTGCTATTTCGAGCATCCTAAGCTCAAAAGTTGTCAAATTTGAAGCAGGCATAGAGCTTTTCTCAGCCAATCAAAACTTCTCAAGTATTTCCTGAAGTTCTTGTTTAAAATCTGAGGATTTTCCACTTTCAATTCGCCCGAAAACTGCGGCTGATAAGACGTTCTCATATACTGTCATATTAGGAAAGGGTTTGGGTATTTGAAACGTCCTAGCCAACCCCAGCCTGCAGATTTTATAAGGCTTCATGCCGCTAATTTTTGTGCCCCTAAACCTTATAACTCCAGAAGTGGGAGTGTATACTCCTGATATCACATTAAAAAGCGTTGTCTTGCCAGCTCCACTGGGTCTGATCAGCCCAACAATTTCATTCTCGTCCACATAAAAATCCACATTGTTTAAGGCAATAAGCCCACCAAAATGCTTGGACACGCCAGATCCTTCGATGAGTCTCATAGAACCACCATGCCGGCCACTCTATGTGCACTTTAGTGTTTTCTTATTAGTTTTCCAGAGTAATTCGTATATAAAATTTTGTTTATTCTACCTAGCTCAAGGCTTGAATGCTAAAAATTTTATATTTAAAATTGAACCTAAGAATGGTGTTCAAAATGACTCTGACATTAAAAGTTTGGGATGTAATGGAAAATGGCGTTGTTATTCTTGAAGAGAATTTAAGCGCTAAACATGCATTGGATGCAATGCTGGAACACGGAGTTTGGTCGGTTGTTGTAAGCGCTAAAGGCTTACCAACAGGTGTTGTCACAGAACGTGATATATTAAGAAGGGTGGTAGCAAAGGGCAAAAACCTCGCTGAAGCGCAATTGAGAGAAATTATGTCATGTCCCTTAATTACAATAGATCCCGACGCACCCCTAGGAAAAGCATGGGAAATTATGGTGGAAAAGGATATTAGACGACTTTATGTCGTAGAGAAGGGGAAGATCATTGGAAGAATAACACATAAAGGATTGTTCCAAAAACTTTTAGACGCATTAATTGCATTAAGTTCAATGAAATACTTGGTTTAGATTTAACATATACCAGCTATTATCTCCCACAACGGTTTATTATGTATGCAGCCTATGTCCGGTGCCTTTACATTTCCATTAAAGTAGCTATAGGCCCTTGCACGGCACCCCCCGCATATATACTTGTCCGAGCATGCCCCGCATCCGACCTCCGCGTCATTTACAATATACCTTTCAAGGTCATCTCTTCTACGCAACTGCCCTAGTAGTGGATGATTGTCCCATATCTCCTCAAAATTGTCTTTGAGAACATTGCCTAGAACCGTGTTGCTGTTTGTTGGGAAGAATACGCATGGTTTAATATCGCCGTTAGGCTCCACTGCACAATACAATCTTCCTGCACCGCATCCTCCCAGGAAATTTGCAACATTCTCCACGCCCTTTTTCGCTGCGTAATGGGCCTCAACCATAAATTTTTCGCCGCACCTCCCAGAAAGCTCCTTGGTAACGCTTGCATATTGGGGGCAGGTGCTGAAAAACCTGTCAACCTTAACACTGGACTCGCCATTCTTAATTTCCTCCTCCTTAGCCCTCAAGTATAGTCCGATTATTTCCTTGGCAATCATCTCCAAAACGTGCAACCGCTCCTCTGGAGTTAAGTCCAACTCAACATGGGCCTTAGCCCTACCGGTTGGAATATAGTTAAAGTGCATAAATCTTACATTTAATTCCTTAGCTAACTGTAATATCTTCTCAGCCTCTGCTAGGTTGTCCCTATGGATGACCGTGGCAATGCAAGTGTCTATGCCCTCCTCCACGCAGTTCTTAACCCCCAGAATTGCCTTTTCAAAGGCTCCGGAAACCCCTCTGAATTCATCGTGGGTTCGCGGTGAAGCTCCATCTATGCTAATCTCCACATACTCGACGCCGGCTTCCTTAAGTTTTTTAGCGTTATCCTTAGTTATTAGGGTTCCATTAGAGGCGACGCTGATGTAGGGTATGCGTTTCTTAGCATATGCAGCCAACTCAAAGAAGTCCTTCCTAGCAAGCGGTTCTCCCCCGCTGAAGGAAAGCGCGGGCAACCCAATCCCAGCAATTTTTGAGAGAATGTCTATTACCTGCTTAGCTTCATCTGTTGAAAGCTCATGACGTTTCCCTCCGCCGGCATCCTCATAACAGTGCTTACACCGCAAATTACAGAGGTAAGTGAGGTTCCATACGATCTCAAAAGGCCCTGCTGGAGTGAATGGCACCTGTATACCATACTTCTTGATGCCTTTCATCATCAGGCCAAATCCCTTTAACCAGGCATCACGATATCGATCTTGGATAAACTGCCTTCTCATGAAATTCTTGTCTACTTTCAGAAGGCTGCTGCCAACATTATAGAACGGTCTTGCAAAGCTTCGGCTTATATGCTGACATGTGGGGCATAATGAAACAGGTTCACCTAAGAAATCCCTTAAGGAATTTAGAAGGAGGTCGCCATCCACGGGGCACTCCCTATCGAAGCGGCTTATCAGATACTTCAAAACGGGGTTGGCGACAACTTCAAGCAAAGCATTTTCAATATTATCTACATGCAAATTTTTCACCAGCCTACCCCAATTAACACTTATACTTTAAGCCAGGTACCAGCCTTCCCCTCACTTTATCTTTATCAAGATTTTACGATAAGGCTGATAAGCCTTTGCATTCCATTAATCATTAACAAGGCAAAATAATCTATTTAGAATTTACTGGCCGGCGCGTGTAAGAAATGGTTAAGTTTGGAGTTTTCATCCCATTCTATGCCTTCGGCCATGACTCATGGAAAAGCTCCATCTTCGGGCGGATTAAAGAAATCGCAGTAAAATGCGAAAAGCTGGGCTATCATTCGATATGGCTTGATGATCACTTAATGTACAAGAAAACACCCATTCTTGAATGCTGGACTGTTCTTTCGGCGCTATCAACATTAACTGCACGCATAAGGCTCGGCACCCTTGTGCTTTCCGCCGCCTTTAGAAATCCCGCTGTGCTAGCAAAGATGGCTGCAACGCTTGACGTGATCACGAACGGCAGACTTGAACTTGGACTTGGGGCTGGCGTTCAAAAGGAAGAGCACATTGCATACGGGTTTCCCTTCCCAAGCCTAAAAGAGCGGGCGGATCGCCTAATAGAAACGATAGAGATAATAAAGGCCTTATGGTCCGGAGAGGAAACAACATATCATGGCCAATATTTCGAGGTTAAAAAGGCGATCTGCTTACCCAAGCCTGTTCAATTGCCGCATCCACCAATAGTAATAGGTGGGAAAAGCGAACATCTGTTGAGGGTGGCTGCAAAACATGCGGATAGATGCGACTGGGGTCCTCTCTCATTAAAGCAATATAGACAAAAGCTGGCCACTTTTGAGAAATACTGCAAAGTCTTTGACAGAAACCCTGAAGAGGTGGAGAAGGCATGCTGGCTTGGGAGGGCAATTTACATAGCAGCAGACAGAGAAGAACTTGACGAGAAAATTTTGAAATGGAAACCTAGGGGTATCTCCACGGAAGCATTTAAAAGACGAAATTCTATAGGCACCCCTGAAGACTTCATACATGAGATTCGAAAGCGCATAGATATGGGCATAAACTTTTTCATGTTATATTTCGGAGATTTGCCAGATAAGGGTGGCCTAGAAATTTTCGCCGAAAGGGTACTTAAGGAATTTTGAATGTGACCAGTTTAAGCGAGCCTGTAAAGGTTTCCGACGCTATTCCATACGAAGGATTCCGCCATTTCTTTAGCTATGGCGAAAGCTCCCCTCCAGCCTGTACAATGGCAAGGTGCTAAAAGTTTGGGCTTCAGCTTTTTAAGTTCCATAACCGTTTGATTTATTCGGGATTCGGCATTTCTTCCGGAGAGGTGAAAACCGCCAATTATAGCATAAACCTCTTTTACGCCTGTTAACTTTTGTGCGTGCATAACCGTGTTAATTATGCCTGAATGGGCGCAGCCAGAAATAACAATTAAGCCTTTATGTTTTAAGCTTAATATGATCGCACGGTCGTCCCATATCCAGGGATCAGGCCTCCAGCGTTCACCTTCCAAAAACCTATGCTGTTGATAACCCTTCTCGAAGAATGTTACCCTTGGAATCTCGCCAGTTACAAGCGCGTGGCCCCCAGCAATTATGTATGGCTCCCTAGTTTTAACGTATCTTGCCGGCTTAATTTTCTCCTCGGATGGAAATTTTGGATGCTTCCTAATAGTTCCATCAGGATTAGCGATTCCGCGGGTTTTAAAACAGTCCTCATGCAAAATAACGGGCAGATTCTCCTTTCCAATAGCCTTTGCCACAGCAGGCAAACCGCCAAAATGATCATAATGACCATGGGAAAGAATTATGCATTCTACCTCAGCAAAGTCTAACCCCATTCTACGTGCATTAACAAGCACGCCCCGGGAGCTTATGCCAGTGTCAAAGAGCAAATTATGCAACTCGGTTCCGCCGTAAACACGTATGAGCATAGATAATCCATGCTCAGCTATCGGAGCACGGGGCAAATGTTTCACCCATTCCCTAACTCCTTTAACCTCCTCCCTTCCGGTTGTCGACAAAAGATCCACAGAGTTATCCATTAGGCAGACTATTTCAACACGATCTGATTCCTTCAGGGATAAAGGAGCATGCTCGCTCAATTGAGCCTCTCCAACTGCTCTTTGACTTTCATACCTCGAATACAATTTTAGCTAATTCCCCCAAATTTTACGTTTTTGTTGATTAAACAACCATTAATCCCAATTACGGGAGAGACAATTTAAAGTTATCAAAAAAGCCTCGAGGTTTAAAATATACGATTCGTTGTAATGTTTAAATATACGATTGGTCGTACTTTTTGCATGTAAAAAACGGGGTATGGCATGGAAATCACAGAAACCACAGAGGAATACCTTGAGATTATTTATAAGTTGCAAAAGAAGGATGGTAGAGCAAGAACTAAAGATCTGGTTAGACTGTTAAATGTTGTTCCAGGGTCTGTCACTAACACTATTGAGCGGCTTGAAAGAGAGGGATATATAACACATGAACCCTATAAAGGCGTAAAGCTAACGGAAAAAGGGGAGAAACTAGCCTTACAAGTAGTCAGGAGGCATAGACTTTCCGAGCGATTGTTAACCGATATTCTCCATGTTGAGTGGTATAAAGTGCATGATGCTGCTTGTAGATTGGAACATGCCTTTACCATAGATCTTGCGAAAAAACTCGAAAAGGTTTTAGGGCACCCCAAAATATGTCCGCATGGAAACCCTATACCGACAGAGCTTGGCGAAATAATTGAAGAGAGAACAGAACCTCTAATCAATTTAAAGTCAGGGGAAAGCGCCGTAATAGCCAAAATAGCTGAAGAAGAAAATGGCATGCTGAAATACCTTGCTACGGTTGGCATAAAACCGGGGGTTAGAATAGAGGTTTTGAAGAAATCTCCAGGCAAGAAAGTCCTAATAAAATTGGGAAACAAAAGCCATGAACTTAGTAAATTCATAGCATCCATCATCGAGGTAAGAAGAGGGAAGTAGCGTTTATGGAGCAACAGAGAGTCCCAGATAGGCTGGAAATACCGCTAACATCATTAAAAGAAGGGGAAACTGGAATAATATCATCAATTAAGGGAGCATACGGAAGAGGCCGAGCAGGACGGGGATTTGAGAAGCGACTAATGGACATGGGACTAACTCCGGGAACCGAGATTTTAGTCGTGAAATCAGCTCCATTTCATGGTCCCGTAGAAATTTTAGTTAGGGGCTCAAGACTTGCACTGGGACGGGGCATGGCTGAGAGAATTTTTGTGGTGAGGAAGGAAAATGTCTAAAAAGAAAATAACGATAGCCTTGGCTGGGAATGCAAATGTAGGAAAGTCGGTTATATTTAACCATTTAACCGGACTACACCAGCACATAGGCAACTGGCCGGGCAAAACTGTTGAGAAGGCTGAAGGAACGTTACACTATAAGGGTTATACAATAGATGTGGTTGACCTTCCCGGGATATATTCGCTGTCAACATATTCGCTTGAAGAGCTTATTTCTCGGAAATATATAGCCGTTGAAAGACCAGACGTCGTAGTAAATGTTATCGATGCCTCTGTCTTAGAGCGAAACTTGTTTTTCACATTGCAGCTGATGGAGCTTGAAACTCCAATGGTAATAGCGCTAAACCAAATGGACATCGCAAAAAACAAAGGCATAAAAATTGATGTGGAAAAACTGGAAAGGCTTCTCGGAGTCCCTGTTGTCCCGACAATCGCAATAAAGGGTATCGGAATCACTCAGCTTTTAGATAAAGTTATTGAGGTGGCCGAAAAAGGGCGAAAAGAATTTTCTCAAATAAAGTATGGAAGAGAGATTGAGGAGAGGATAGCCAAGATCGAAGAAATGGTTAAAGGCATACAATTTTACTATCCCTCCCGTTATGCGGCAATAAAATTATTGGAAGGAGATGAGGAAATAGAAAGGGAAATAGCCAAAATAGACCCACAAACAGTTTTGCTTGCCAAAAGACTTGCAAAAGAAATAGAGGAAATTCACGGTCATACATGCTCAACGGTTATAACTTCTGAAAGGTATGAAAAAGCAGGATGCATCGCCAGGGAAGTTCAGAAACTTGTACCTCCTTTAGAACCTTCAATTGAAGAGAAAATTCACAACCTAACAACCCACGAGGTCTTAGGCTATCCGATTATGATACTAATTATGCTTTCTATGTTTTACACGGTATTTATCTTTGGAGGATACATTTCAGACTTATTAAACCATGTCTTTTATAGTTTAGAGCCCTTTCTCATCGATTTACTTGGAACTGGAGCGGCAAGCTCTTTATTATGGAGTGTAATGGAGGGAATTATTGCTGGCCTTACAATAGCCCTCCCATACATAGCCCCATTCTACGTAATCTTATATATCTTGGAGGATTCAGGCTATCTAAGCCGAGCAGCATTTTTAATGGACAGTCTAATGCACAAGATGGGGTTGCATGGAAAAGCTTTCATACCACTAATGCTTGGCTACGGCTGCAACGTTCCAGCCTGTTTGGGTTGTAGAATAATGGAGACTGAGAGGGAAAGGCTCCTAGCGGTGTTTGTGACAACCCTTGTCCCATGCGCTGCACGAACAGTTATAATCCTTGGTCTAGTAGGCCAATTTTTAGGTATTCAGTGGGCTTTAATGCTGTACATATTCAACTTGATAGTCATATTCTTGCTTGGGAGGTTTGCTTTTAAAACCCTTCCAGGCGAACCTACAGCCTTAATAATGGAAATGTCCACCTATAAAGTACCTCACTTGAAAACCGTCCTAAAACAAACATGGTTCAGGCTTGGAGAATTCATCAAAATAGCTTTTCCTTTAATAATTATTGGAAGTCTAACCATCAAATTCATGGAAGTTTTAGGCTTACTAGAACTAATTACAATGGCGCTCAGCCCTATAACCGTTGGATGGTTGGGATTACCGGCCATTGCGGGTGTAACCTTAATTTTCGGTGTTCTAAGGAAGGAATTGACATTAATAATGCTCTCAACCATGCTTGAAACAACAAATTTTGCCGGCGTTTTAACACCCACTCAGATGGTGGTCTACACAATAGTAATAATGTTCTACATACCCTGTATATCAACGATCGCCGCGCTAATAAAAGAGATCGGATGGAGAAAAGCGCTTTTAATAACAATATTTGAAATAGCCTTTGCGATAGTTTTAGGCGGAATTGCAATGAGGATTCTAACGTTAACTCTAAGTTAAAAATTTAGGATAGATCATCGCTTAACTTACCTGATTTCATGTTGAAGCATGCAGCGGGGGACGAGCCCCTAATACAACAGCCACCGAGATTATCTGATTTTGTCTGACCACTGTCACAATAATTGTTTGCCCAGGGGAAGTGTTCTCCTCCAAATATGTCGACAGGGAGTCTATTCCCGTTATCCTTGTCCCGTTTATTGCTATTATTATGTCTCCTCCTATAATCACGAATTGCCCGGTTATAACAGCTTGTCTTGTGCCACCTCTTAAACCAGCATTGGCTGCTGGCCCACCGCTAACTACATTGGTTATTAACCATCCATACGTCACGTTCACGCCCATAACCCTTGCAATTTCATAGGACATATCCACGCCCATCGCGCCGAGCCATGGATGCTTATTATAGGAGCCGAACTCAACTAAGTCAGCTATTTCACGTAATACTGTGTTTGATGGTATCGCAAAACCAATCCCTTGAGAGTCGCTCACTATAGCTGTTGTTACGCCAACAACCTGCCCCTTGAGGTTCAAGAGCGGCCCTCCGGAATTGCCGGGATTCAGTGGAGCAGTTGTCTGGATCAGGTTGGCGATGGGATAACCGCCAGCTAAATCCGCGCTTAATGTCCTGCCTAATGCGCTTACTATGCCAAGGCTCATTGAACCAGCTAGGCCATACGGGTTGCCGACGGCCACAACAATGTCGCCGACCTTTAAACTTGAGGAGCTAACAATCTCAAGGGGCTTAAACTCGCTTTCCGGCGCGTTTACAGAAAGTAAAGCTAGATCAGCATATGGATCTCGACCAAGAACCCTAGCAGGATAACTGTTTCCGTTCGCAAAGGTTACAGTGATATTTATTGCATCGGCAACCACATGATAATTTGTAACCACAACCATCAGCCCGTTATAATTGTATACAAAACCGGAGCCTTGAACCCGGCTGTAATGGGCACGACCAAAAATGTCGTAACTCACTTCAATTCCACGAACTACAACAACAGAGTCTCTGACTTTTTCGTATAATTCCACCAGAGAAACATTCTCTCCTAGAATGTAGGGGACATAAATGGTGTTATTCTGATAAAATGTGCTATTTTGGTAGACGGTATTATTCTCATATATGATTGTAGGAGGTTTCTCTTGAAGGTTGGATACTTGTTGTCGGAGATCTAGAAGTTGGCTCTGCAGCTCCCTAACACTGCTGGATAGGCTCCAATAACCAACAAAAAAACCAGTAATACCAGAAGCAAAGATCAAAATAATCATTAGAATTGCTAAACTTTTTGAAACCGCCTTTTTGGGCTGCTGGGATAGGCCTTCCAAAACAGGGCCTCCAAAAATCGGAGCGATAAACAGAATTATTAAGGGTTTTCCAAAATTATGCCAAAATCATGCTTAACGCGACGTCGACAAACTGTAAGGTGGTTATTTGAAACTTAAGGCCTTAGGCATGTATATGCAGTTGGGATCAGACTCAAAGATGTCTCCTTTTTGGAAGAGAGCTGCTGTACGACATCCTCCGCAGATCTCAAGGTACTCGCAAACTGCACATTTGCCCCTAAGATTATTTTTGGATCTAACCTTTGAGAAGAATTCTGATGATTGCATTTCATCCCATATATTTTTCAGCGGCTTCTCAAATATATTGCCAATCCGGTAAACGTAATTGTAGCTGCAGGGAATAACATCGCCATTCTCAGCTATACTCATGAACTTTCCGAAGAAGCATCTTCCCAGAAAGAAATTGTTGTACCAGTTTTCAAAGTCAGGCATGCCCCGTTGCTTTGCTACACGGGCGAAGAAGGGTGAATAGACGTTAACCGCTGGTTTCCCCTTGTAAACTGCTTGAAGCTCATAAAGCATATTCCAAGCCCATTCATACTGCTTAGGAGAAGGTACAGCCCTCAGGCTTTCGGGATTGCTACTGTAGGGTATAAGCTGATGGAAAACAACCCAACGGGCACCATAATCACGGGCCAAATCAAGCACATGAACAAAATTCTCGCGGCTTACATTTGTCACAGTTTCGCTATAATTAGCGAGGGTATACACAAGACAGTTTAGCAACCCCTCCTTAGAAAGTTTCTTGATGGATGAAACAGCAGCCTCATATGCGCCCTTGCCCCTAATCATATCATTAACTTTTTCCGTACCATCTATGCTGATGGAAACTAAAACCTCATTCTTGATTATGTTTTCAAAGATTTTATCGTTGAAAAGTCGACCGTCCGTTATTATGCTGCACTTCATTCCAACCTTTCTAGCGTAACTTATTATCTCGAAAATGTCTTTTCTCATGAGGGGGTCGCCGCCGCTGAAGCCTACAAAGCTTGCTCCAAAATCATATATCCTATCAATAATGCGGAAGGCCTTTGATGTATCCACGGCATCCGAGGATTCCCGTCCAGCAAAGGCACAATGGACGCAGTTGCTGCTGCATGAGAACGTGCAGAGCCAAGGTACAATGTATAGTGGACCTCTACGCTCCAAAGGAATCAGCCTGAAATTCACGCCTTCGTATTAAGCAAAAACATCTTTAAGAATCATTTAAATGCTTCCATCACCACAAGCCAAAAATTTCCAGACTGGAAATAATAACATGCACCGTGGCTCTAATGTCCCAGAAAATCAGACAAATAGCCATGCAACGTATCCGAATACTCTTTCGCTTAGCCATGGAAACTCACCGTGAAGACCCGCAACTGGCCCAACGCTACGTGAATATAGCCCGTAGGATAGCCATGGCCGCGAAGATAAGGTTGCCAAGAGAGTATAGACGCCAAATTTGCAGGCACTGCAAAAGCTTTATTTTACCCGGAGTGAGTTGTCGAGTTCGCATAAAACAAAGAAGGGAGCCGCACGTGGTTATCACTTGCCTAAAATGCGGAAACCACATGAGGATCCCCCTAAAAGGAGCAAAACAGAATTGAGTAAAATAACATCAGGAATGAAACGCCGAATAAAAAGCCAATTCACCTTAGAAAAGCCCACAATATGGATCGGTAAAAACAAGGTTTCCCCGGGGCTGCTTGAAGAAATTAAAAAGCAGCTTGATAAAAGGGAAGTAGTGAAAATAAAAATATTGAAAAAGGCCATCGAGAGTGAAGAGGCTGCCAAAATAGCAGAAACAATCTCGACGGAGACGGGAGCCACCCTAATTGAGGTTAGGGGACACACATTTGTGCTCTTTAAACGAAAACAAAGGTCAATAAAAAAGTGAAAGCCTTTATATTAGGCTTAGTGAATTACTGAAGAAACGCGAGGAAACAAAGTTGCCGACTCCATATGATGTTCCAGCAAACGAGTTCATTCAAAAGTTAGCCCAATATCTAAAGGATAATGTTGATGAGATAACGCCGCCCCCATGGGCGGGTATTGTGAAAACTGGAGCGCATACCCAAAGGCCCCCGGAAAACCCGGACCAGTGGTATATCCGATGCGCTTCACTATTAAGGAAGATTTACATCCATGGGCCAATCGGAATAGAGAAATTGCGTGCAGAATACGGTGGAAGAAAGGACTATGGTGTCAGGCCGGAACACGCAGTTAAGGCAGGAGGGGCTATCATCAGAAAGGCTTTACAGCAACTTGAGGCTGCCGGATTCATTGAAAAGTTCCAGAATAAGGGGAGAAAAATAACTAGAAAGGGAAGAAAACTTCTAGAGGATATAGCTGATGAGGTAATGAAAAGTCTCCTTAAGGAAAAGCCGGAAATGAAAAAATACTTAGAAGGTGGCTGATGGTGTCAGACGAAGAGATTGAAGAGATTCGACAAAGAAAGCTTATGGCGCTGCAGAAGAGGCTTGCCGAGGAGCAGCGAAGAGCCCAGATGGAGCAACAGGTTGAAATGCAGAAACAGGCCATACTACGAACGATCCTCACTCCAGAAGCTAGACAAAGAATCACAAACCTAAAGCTAGTTAAGCCAGAATTTGCATCCCAGCTGGAATTATATCTAATCCAACTAGCTCAGCAAGGAAGGTTGCCAGTTCCTCTGACAGACGAACAACTTAAAAAAATATTAATTCAACTTCAGTCACATAAACGTGAAATAAAAATAAGAAGGATGTAGAAGTTGGCGAGACATAAGCCCACAGCTAAAAAGAGAAGACTTGCAAAGGCAGGAAAACAGAACAGGGCTGTCCCAGCCTGGGTTATAGTCAAAACGGCCGGGAAGTTTAGGACGCATCCACAAAGAAGAAACTGGAGAAGACAGAAAATAAAGGCTTAAAAGGCGATAGTTATGGAAAACGAGGTAAAAGTTAAAGAACAGCCAGAAAAAGCTGAAGAAGCTCCAAAAGAGCCAGCCGAGAAAGCTCCGGAGGTAAAAAAGGAAATAGAAAAAGCCGAGGAGGAAATAGCCGAGGAGAGATTTTACACGGTTCCACTTGACAGAGCCTGGCTTGTACCCCCTAATAAGAGGGCGCCTAAGGCTATGAGAATATTGAAGGAATTCGTGAGAAGGCATATGAAACTTAGGAATATAGAAGAGGAAGATGAGGATAAAGGCGAAAAGCAAAAGCTTCTCATAGATAATAAAGTTAATGAGAAAATTTGGAGCAGGGGCATAGAGAAGCCTCCTAGAAAGATCCGTATAAGGGCTGTAAGGTATAGGGACGGTAACGTTAAAGTTTACCTGGCTGAAGGAGACTAGTGTGGCGGTATTCCTCACGAAACTCTTTGGAAGTGCAAGTATAGGGGTCTACGCCCTAGCTACAGAGAAGATATTAATAGTCCCGAGTTCTGTATCCCGGAAGAAAGCCGAAAAAATGAAGAATTGGTTGAACGTTGAGCTTATTCACACAAATATTGGCGGCTCTATATTAGCGGGATCACTTGCTTGTGCAAATTCAAATGGGATACTTCTCCCCCATTTCGTAAAAGATGAGGAAGTTGAACTCATTAAGGCTGTCTTCGACGGAAACATAACAATAATGGATACTAAGAGGACAGCTTATGGAAATATGGTTTTGGCGAACGATTACGGAGCAATAGTTGATCCTAGACTCAAAGCCTCTGATATAAGGAAAATTTCAGACACACTTGGTGTTGAGGCGGTGCCGGGGCAAATCGCTAACCTACCGTACGTCGGGTCTCTGGCGGTGGCAACAAATAAGGGGGTTCTCGCGCATCCCATGCTGACCGAAGATGAACGAAAACTTTTGGAGGATGTCTTGAAGGTTCCTGTTGAGGCGACTACGATTAACTGTGGAATACCATACGTTAGAACTGGATTGATTTGCAATACCCATGCGGCTATTGCTGGTTCCCTAACAACAGGTCCAGAAATGTTTATAATTGAACATGCCTTGGGTTTAGTGAAGGAAAATGAGCGAGTTGAAAATCTTCAGGGTAATCGGTAAGATTCGAAAACCGAACTTTGATATACCATTTAAGAAAGAAATTATAGCGCTCAAGCCAGAGCACGCGCTGGATAAGGTTTACTCTGAAATTGGCAGCAAACATAGGGCTAAGAGACCACAAATAAGGATCATCAAAGTTGAAGAGATTTCACCACAAGAAGTTGAGGATTTGCTGTTAAAGAAATTATTAGCTGGAGAAAGAGTGCAGTGACAGAGAAAATTGAGGAGGAACTTAAAAGGTTAAGCGTGGAAATACGCCTTCTAGAGCAGACAGCCGAGGCCATAACAGCAAGGCTAAACATGATAAACGCAGCAATGACGGAGCTAACCTATGCAAGTATAACCTTAGAAGAGCTTGAAAAAGAAAAGGGGAATGCGGAGATACTGATCCCAATAGGTGGAGACACGTACATAAAAGCAAAGCTTGAGAACTTGGATAAAGTCACAGTAGGAATAGGAGCCGGCGTCTCCATCGAAAAAACTCCACAGGAAACTAAGGAAATCATCAATAAGAGGTTAGAAAACCTTGAGAAGGCAAGGGAATCTCTTCAACAGCAACTAACGCAAGTTCTAGAAAGGATAAACGCTGATAGAGAAAAAGTTGAAGAGCTAGCTACGGACCTTAAGAAGGGGACATTGCCCAAGAATGTTCGAGAAACTTAAAGCAGGTTTAGGCAGTCTAGTAAATAGGATCACAACAGTAGAGCTCAAAGCCGAGAACCTTCGTTCAATTCTTTCAGAATTTAAGTTGAACCTAATAGAAAATGATGTAGCAGTTCCAGTTGCAGAGCATATATGTGACGAGCTTGAAAGGCGCCTCAATGGTGTTCAAATTAGGAGACTTGAAGATAAAAGGAAAATCGTTGAGAAAAACCTTAGAGAAACAATTTTGGAAGTAATGTCAACAAACACTAAAATAGACATTTTTAAGATGCTTGAGGAAAAAAGAGGGAAAAGAGAACCTTTTGTAATTCTTTTTGTTGGAGTAAACGGCACTGGAAAAACAACAACAATAGCTAAAGTGGCTCGTCTTCTAACCATTAAAGGATATTCTGTCATATTGGCATGTAGCGACACATACCGTGCAGGATCAATTGAGCAGCTGGAAACTCATGCAAAGCGTTTAGGCTTAAGGACAATAAAGCATAAGTATGGGGCGGATCCAGCAGCGGTGGCTTATGACGCTATAAATTATGCTAGGGCTCACGGCATAAACGTTGTATTGATAGATACCGCTGGCAGAATGCAGACGGATCGAAATCTGATGAACGAGCTTGCAAAGATCAAGCGTGTTGTAAAGCCAGACCTAACATTTTTAACGGTTGACTCTTTAACTGGAAATGATGCAGTCGCACAAGCAGAAGAATTCAACAAAGGCGTGGGAATTGACGCCACTATACTAACGAAGGTTGACGCTGACGTTAAGGGAGGGTCCGCTTTAAGTGTTACATACATCACAAAGAAGCCCATAATATTCATTGGAACCGGGCAAAAATACGAGGATATAGAGGATTTTAAACCAGAGAAATTTGTGGAAATGATTTTAAGATGAGAAGGTTTATGGAGAGTCGCTACGCTTTATAAAAAGACGGAGCCTTTTTGAAACTTCTTTAAAGCCTAAACTTTCGAACATGTTTAAAGATGGAATATTACCCGAATAAACATCAGCTTCAACACAATCGGCACCTCTTTTCGTAAACCAATCAAGCATAGCCCTTATAAGAGCCTTGCCTATACCTTTCTCTCTGTAGGGTTCGTCAACAAAACAGTCACAAATATATCCCCTTCTACCCTTATAGGACCATGGTTGACTAATCCAGCCAAGGGAATAACCAACGACTTTACCATTAAGCTCCGCAACGAAGACCACGGCGTTCTCACCCTTAATATTTTTTAAAATCCACTTAGGGCTCTGGAACTCGCTGGGTTCAGGAGACACCATAGAATCTGCGGTGCTTTCATCCCTGCCAAGCTTCTCGGAAAGCTTAATTATTGCCTGCAAATCATCCTCTCTAGCATGTCTGATAATAACTTTTAAGGGCATATTTTTTTGAGGTGAATCTTCAACAGAATCCATGAAATCACCTTATAATTGCATGGGATTAGCCCATGTTTAGCTCTTACTTGATAAGTTAGAAGCTAAAGCTGGATGTGTTAGGTCCTCATCTGGATCTATGGTTTCAACATGCATTTTTCTCCATGTATATGTAGGAAGGCTTGCCTTGCCAAAAACTTCGAAACGGAATAACGCGGACTTGTACCAGTTTATTCCGGGATTCTTGTCAGCGGGGAATCCAAGTTTTGCGGCAAACTCTTCATAATTCACATCACCATAGTTCATAGGATATACGGAAAAGCCCGGAATAAGGTCAGTTACTACACAGTTCATCCTTGCTAGAAGCTTTTGGATGGCCAGCCACTTTTTAAGCGACGCCTCATAACGCGTTAGACCGAAATAGCCTACACCGTTTTCCTTGAGGGCGGACACTCCACGTATTATGAAGGCCTTTAGACCTGAAAGAGATTCTAGAGGTTCCGAGGAAAAAACGTCAAAAATTCCTCGAAGGTCAACGGGTAACGGATCAGCAACATTATATTCAATGAATTCTATATCTAGGCCGTAATCCCGATTGACGGCCTTTAAGAAATTTCCCAATCGCTTGTCAACATCTAAAACAACTATACGCGAAGGAAGCTGGGTCAATGCTAAAGCAATGCTTAACAAATCATCGTCGCCAATCAAGATGAAGTTTTTCCCATCCAAATCTCCATAGTGATGCATTAATGCCATCCTCGCTATCACATCCTGCTCCAGCATATATCCCTGAAAAAAGTCAAAAGTTGGAGGGGGCCGCTTTTCAGTTATACGCTTAAATTCATCCAAAATTTCTGTAAACTTTGCCTTTGGGATTATACGCTTACCCAGACACTTCGGGCAAATATCAGCCTTAAATTCTAAGCTTTCCAAGTTTATTCGACGTTTGCCTTTTTCGGTAATATAGAAAATGCCTTTATCCGCAGCTATAAAACCATCTTTCTGAAGATTTCTCAACGCTGTGACAAATTCATTAAGCGTGCATTCAGATCTGTCAAGCAATTCCCAGAAACTCCTATTTGAAACGGCAAGCTCATGTAATATTGCCAGCTCCACCCTCCTCAACAACATCCCTCCTGAGCACCCTCTTCTTAACAATTTTTGGCTTAAGCTCCTCCTTCAGCAGCTTGAACGCCATCAAAGCTGGTTCACTGTCGCCGCATGTAAAAATGTCTAACGCTACGTAACAATATTCAGGCCATGTATGAACACTAAGGTGCGACTCACTTAAGAGGTAAATCGCAGAAACACCATGAGGCTCAAATTGATGAAAACTTGAAGAAATAACGTGAAGCCCAGATTTGGAAACTACTCTATCCAAAATGTTCCGTAAGTCTTCCACCCGGGAGATTTTCCCGGGGTCAACTCCTCGAAACTCGGCGATAATGTGGATGCCCATGCCGAACACCCACCATTACCGTCGAGCATCCGAGGATGGGTAACAGTACAGTTTATCGCTATATGCATACGTTTTTGTCCTCTAAACTTTGACGCAGAAGACTTCTACTTATAAATTTTGCGATTTAAAAAATAAAAAAGAATCTTTCAAAGTAATTTTGCATCCATCAATAATGCCGCATCGAACAGGCGTAACTCCTTTGTCATCCGGCAATGATTTAGCAATCTTTCTAATATCTTTCAAGAAGCTTTAACAATATAGCTTTCGCAGAATATAGTCTATTTTCGCTTTGTTCATATATTATCGACTGGGGACTTTCAATAATATCCTCAGATATTTCATATCCACGATGGATTGGCATGTCATGCATTATATAGGCGCTGCTTCCTCTCATAAGCTCCTTGTTAATTTGGTAGGGCATCATAGTTTTTATGCGTCTCTCTTTTTCAGCGGCAAACTTCGGATCCGTAAAGAACTCCATGTCAACCCAAGTGTCTGTATAGACGAAATCTGCATCCTTTATGGCTTCCCGGACATCTAATGTTGTTTTCCATAAACCAGTTTTTCTGGCATTCTCAAGAAGATCATCGTCCCTTGATGGCTCATTAAAGATCGGGGTTACTGTTGTTATTTCAATCCCTACTTTTGTGCATCCCTCGATTAGCGAATTGCAAACGTTATTATGGACGCCTATGTAAACTAGCTTAAGCCCTCTCAGACGGCCTTTCTTCTCCTTCATGGTCATCAGATCAGCTATAACTTGGCTGGGATGATACTTCTCGTCACAGCCATTAATCACCGGAACCCTTGAAGCCTTTGCCATGATTTGTAGATCACAATTCCTAAGAAGCCTTGCCAAGATACAATCAACATTTCTTGACAGATACTGGGTTTCATCATAGATGTCCGCTATCGTGAAGTTTGTGGCTCTCCAGTCGATATAAAGGGCGTGACCGCCCATCTGAGTCATTGCAACCTCGAAAGAAACCCTTGTCCGTGTAGAGGTTTTCTGGAAGATCATGGCGAGGGATTTACCCTCCAAGGCTTTCCGATAATTCTCTGGATTTTGCTTGACCTCAATTGCCATCTCAACTATTTTTTCAAGCTGCTCGCCGGATAATTCCTTAAAATTGATCAGATGCATCATTACACCATTCTAGCATAAGTTTCAAGGCATCACTTTTATTATAAACTTTATGTAGCACTTAATTATGCAACAAAATTCTGGATCAGATAATACGACCGTTTTAATAGCTGCGTCCGAAAAGGATCCTGCAAGCTTAAATATCGCCGAACAAATTCTGAAAAACTATCCATTTAGCTTAGCAATGGAAAAATTTCAAGGAGCACCCGTCTACTCTTATAAGGTTAAAGACAGAAACATAGCATTAACCATTTTGGATTATGAGCTAGTGTACGCACAGAACATAACCGAGTTCTCACCACATCCTGAATTAGTAGTATTTGTTTCGAGGCATAGCAGCGCCAGTGGAACCCCAACCCTCTCGGTGCACACTCCCGGAAATTTTGGAGAGGCGGAATTGGGGGGAATGCCAAGAAAAGTTTCAGTTTCCCCTGCGGCGGCGATGGCCACAGCCCTAAAAACAATGGCGAAAATCCTCAGCGAGAAAAAGCTTGCTTACAAAGTATCATATGAATGCACCCATCACGGTCCATCTTTAGACATACCAGCAATGTTCGTCGAGCTGGGAAGCACGCCAAGGGAATGGGGAAGTAAAGAGGCTGCAGAGGTTGTCGCCCACGCAGCCATGGAAGCTGCCTTAGACTTCAAAGGATATAAGGCAAAGGCCGTCATAGGCATAGGGGGGCCACACTACAACGAGAAGTTCACTAGAATGGCCTTGGAGGAGACCATCGCATTCGGGCATATGATACCAAAATATGCCGTAGAAAGTGTTGACGAGCATATTTTAAGGCAATGCATTGAAAGAACCCTTGAGGGGGTTGAATTTGCAGTTTTGGACTGGAAGGGGATAAGGGGAAAGGATAAAAAAAGAATTATTGAGATGCTTGAGAGGATTAATTTACAATTTAAGAAGGTTTGAAACATCATTTCCATAGAAAAGTTAATAGAAAAGCATGTCAATCTATCAAACAATTTGCTGGTAACTAAAATGGGCTTAAAATCCTTCATGCTGCAATGCATAAAAACTTTAAAGCTTGCGGTGAAGCCGACAAGAAGTGAGCTTTGGCTCTCAATAAGAATATGCTTCCTAGGTGTAGGCGCTGTTGGATTTATAGGATTCATAATAAAATTGCTTACCAGCATTGTTCCCTATTAACACTTCTGAGGGGCAAAATATGGAGAAGCAATCTCCAACGAAAATTTTTGCCGTAAGAATCACAACAGGACAAGAGAGAAACGTGGCAAAACTTTTGGCGGCAAGAGTGGAGATGAACAAAATTCCAATAAAGGCAATCCTAGTTCCAGATGCGCTGAAAGGTTACATTTTCGTCGAGGCTGAGGGGCCGCATTTCGTTGAGCAGGCCATAGCCGGAATCAAGCATGTAAAATCCAGGGTTCCAGATTTTGTTAATTTTTCTGAAATAGAGAAATATATCGTTAGAAAACCGGTTATTGAGGAATTAAGCGAAAATGATGTAGTTGAAGTTACTGGAGGACCATTTAAGGGAATGAAGGCAAAAATAACACGAATCGACAAAGCCAAAGAGGAAGTTACCCTAGAACTCTTAGAGGCAACGTTTACACTGCCGATAACCGTCCATTCAGATTATGTTAAGCTTATAGAGAAAGCGAAAACTGAAGGAGATGTATGATGGGCGAGAAAAAAGTTGTAGAGCTTCTTGTAAGCGGAGGGCAGGCAACAGCCGGCCCGCCCCTGGGACCAGCGCTGGGACCATTAGGAGTAAACGTTCTAGCTGTTGTCAACAAGATAAACGAGTTGACTAAAGATTACGCTGGAATGAAGGTTCCAGTAAAAGTCACGGTAGATCCTGAAACAAAACAATTTGAAGTCAGCGTCGGAACCCCAACAACATCGGCTCTAATCGTGCGCGAATTAAAAATCGAGAAAGGTTCAGGAGCTCCAAATAAAGAAAAAGTTGGCAATCTAACAATAGAACAAGTCATTCGAATAGCGAAAATTAAACAACCAGAACTCCTCTCTAAAACATTAAAATCTGCAGCTAAAGAGATACTGGGAACATGTGTCAGCATGGGAGTAACCGTTGATGGTAAGGATCCGAGAGAAGTCATCAGAGATATCAACGATGGAAAATATGATGAAATATTTACTAACAAGAGTGAAAGTTAAGAGAACATTTTTATAATGCCTTATTAATCCATGAATGGCGCGGGACCTTTAAAATGCCAATAGAACAGAAAACAATACTGACCGCAGTCAAAGAAGCTAAAGAGAAAGCTGGTAAAAGAAACTTCGTTCAATCAGTTGAACTTATATTAAGCCTGCAGGACATAGACATGAAATCTACGGAGGGCAGGCTTCAAGAGAACATAGAACTGCCATTTCCGCCTCCTAGAAAAGCAAACAAAATATGCGTATTCGCCACAGGAGAGTTGGCGCTTAAGGCAAAAAAGGCTAATGCTGATTTGATCATCGATAAAGATCAGCTTGAAAGCTTGGCGGGTAAGAAAAAGGATTTAAGGAAAATAGCCAATGAATACGATTTCTTCCTAGCAGAAGCTCCCCTAATGCCCCTTGTTGGCAAGGTTTTTGGCGCAGTTCTAGGCCCCCGCGGTAAGATGCCTATCCCGATTCCCCCAACGGCTAACATTGAAGGTTTAATAGACAAATACAGGAAAACAATCTCTGTAAGATTAAGGAACCAGCCGGTGATTCAATGCCGTGTCGGAACAGAGGATATGAAGGATGAAGAGATAGCAGAAAACATACAGGCTGTTTTAAGGGCTGTAGAGGCAAAATTGAAGAGAGGGATAAAGAACATTAAATTTGTTTACTTGAAAACTACGATGGGAAATCCTGTAAAAATTAAACCATAGGGGAGGAAGCATTGCCAGTCCAACAGGTTTTGGAAAAGAAAGCTAGTGAAGTTGAAGAGGTAGTTCATCTTTTAAGGAAATACAAAGTTGTTGGCATGGCTAGCCTTTACAAGGTAAGGGCAGCCCAACTCCAAGAACTAAAAAAGAAACTAAAAGATGTTCATATGAGGGTTATAAAAAACACTCTAATGAAGAGAGCCATTGAAAAATGCGAAGACAAGCCTAAACTCAAAGAGCTAGAAAAATATCTAACAGGATCGAACATTTTCCTATTCACAAATCTTAATCCTTTTAAACTCGCATTAACCCTAGAAAAAAGCAAAGTTTTCACTGCAGCCAAAGCTGGGGATATAGCGCCCTCAGACATAGTCGTTCCCAGCGGTAATACAGGGTTCCCTCCAGGCCCGGTGATAAGCCAGCTAAATGAGGTGGGCTTACCCACTCGAATAGAGTCTGGAAGCGTCTGGATAACCAAAGACACAGTGGTGGCTAAGAAGGGGGAGGTTATCTCCGAAAAACTTGCGAGTGTTTTGTCAAAACTCGGGATAAAGCCAATAGAAACAGGACTAATGATGCGGGTTGTATATGCCGATGGTCTAATAATTGAGGACAAAGACCTCAATTTGGATATAGAGGGTGTGAAAAAACAATTGGAGAGCGCCCAAAGCGAAGCCTTCAAATTATCCATAGGAATAGCTTACCCGACCAGGGAAAACATTCGTGCCTTAATACAGATTGCCCATCTAGAAGCATATGCCCTTTCCATAGGCGCAGTTATACCGACGAGGGAAACAATCAGAGAAATCATACAAAGGGCATACATTGAAATGTTAAGTTTAAGTAGTAGATTGTCTAGCTTAGAAGAGAATATTAAACAGCTTGAAAAAGGTTAAAATACTTGAATGTAGAGGTGAAAGGATATGGAATACATTTACGCTGCAATGCTCCTTCATAAAGCCGGAAAAGAGATAAACGAAGAAAACTTAACGCAGGTTCTGACAGCGGCTGGAGTAAACGTTGACGCGGTGAGGGTTAAGGCGTTAGTGGCATCCTTGGCGGAAGTCAACATTGACGAAGTTATAAAGTCTGCCCCCTCTATGATAGTCGCGCCTGCGGCTCCAGCAGCAGCTCAGGCTGCAGCTGCTTCTTCAGAAGCCAAACCCAAAGAAGAGGAGAAAAAGAAAGAGGAAAAGAAAGAGGAAGAAGCTCTCGAAGGATTAGCAGCGCTGTTTGGTTAAATCCACCTACCCTCTTTTCACAACAGTCCGGCAAATTTAAGAGCTATGTCAATTAAATTTTTATTTACATGAAATTATGTAGCGCATGCTTGCTTGGGGTAAACTGTAGATACGACGGCAAAAGTGCGGCAAATAAAAAAGTAATCGCATTGTTAAAGAAAGAAATTCTAATTCCGGTTTGTCCAGAACAACTCGGCGGATTACCCACGCCCAGGGAGCCTGTGGAACTTAAGGGAAACAGAGCCCTCACGAAGTCTGGAAAAGATTTAACGGAAAACTTTATACGGGGGGCAAAAGAAGTTTTGATGTTAGCTAAATTATTCAACATCAAAGAGGCCATTTTAAAGCAGGGAAGCCCATCCTGCGGCTGTGGAAGAATATATGATGGAACATTCTCTGGCAGAACTGTTAAGGGCTATGGAATAACGGCAGCTTTATTGATTGAAAACGGAATTAAAGTAATCTCTGAAGAAAACCTCTAAGTAAGATTCACACTTTAGCTTCCTGAAAATCTTTCACCCGCATTTTTACCGCGAAATAAAAAAGGGCTGGCAGCCAGCCACACATTATCATAAGGGTTCCAGGAAAGGCTGTTATTCTGAGGTTTAGCATAACCATTTCAAAGATGAAAAATGATAATGCAATAGTCAAAGCTGATATGACTGCCGGTAATTTGCCGAATTTTTTTAATGTTTGGAGGGCTAAAAGTCCCGCGAAAAAGAAGTCGCCTAAGCCAAGGGACATGTGAAGGGTACCGAGCTGGGTTGTAATATACGGTATTGTCGGCATGGTTATTAAAACTGGAAGTTTAAGCTCGGAGACACGGGTTGCAGCAGAAACCATAGTCCCAGTGACTAGAACAAGCAGTACGTCTACCGTTGTCAAAAGGCTGACAAAGATCAGGGTAGTTTCGAACCTAAATAAGTGGCCAATATAAAGAATTATCAGTATAGCGAATATGGCACCGTAAAAGTTTAGCAGATAAGGAAACCATAGAGGGGTTTCTCCATAGAAAATGTATAATGTCAAGAATAAGGCTGGCGGAAGCGCTGCCAGATACCACCGCGCCGCAAGGCTTTTCCGCCTACTTTCATATACTATGGCGAGTATAGAAAAAACAGAGAGGCAACAGAGGGCAACAAATCCATAAGTGCTTAGACCATCTAAACCGAAACTCAGAAGACTCGCCAGTGCTGTTAATATGCATATTAATGCGAACACAGCAAAAAAGAGTATAGCATTCTTTTTTCGAGCATCCGATAGTACATAAGCGAAGGTGAATAGTAAAAGCGAATAAGCTAGAAGGAATACGGCGACGATGGCTACCTGAGGAACAAAGACTATGACGGAAACCATTATGCTAATAGCAACCACAAGTAGTAGGGCATCACGGGTTTTCAATTCTTTCTTCTCAAAGGCCGCCTTCAATTTTTCCTCAACTTTTCCATTCAAGAAAAGAGCAACCATAGTAATTGCAAAGAGGGCAATGGGCATAGCAACATCGAAATACATAGGAAATAACTATTGGAGTCAAACATTTAAGTATTTAAAATCCAAGAAACGCTTTGAAAACGGCTAATGAGGCTAAAATGGCCTCCTCCGTACGCACGGTTTCAGTTTTCTGATCGGGAATCATGTTTACAACAAAGTCTACAATCTCATCCAGCTTAAGTCCCTCAAGTTTAGCTATTTCATATAAGCCCCGCGTTGGAGAGCCAAAAGCTATGAGGATTGTTTTAACCTTCATCCACCTTACAAGGATTTGATCTTTACAACGTTCAAATGGAACGCCATGCTTGGACGTGGCTACTTTTAGGTCAAATTTTCCCTCCGAAACAAGTTTCCCGAAAGAGTTGTTCCACACAGTAACGCTGTAACCCCAGTAGTCAGGGATTTCTTGACGGTTCACCAGATTTGCCAACACCTGTTTGTCTAGGCTTACGATTTTTACGGTCACTCGTCTACCTAATGGAATTTGAACTCCCGGAATTAAAGCTGGCTTCTCGACGCCAATATCAACAAGCACACCATCACTCCTTCTTGAAAACACAACACCCTCTCGATAGTCGCCTACTCTCAGATCCCTAGCCCTACCGCCTACCGGATGATGCGGCGTTCTTAAGGGTGGGAGAATCCCAGCATATCTTAGCTCAGGTTTAATTTTGAAAAGTTTTTTCCGCAAATATTGAGGGGTTTCCATGTAATTGAGCAGTGTTGAAATTAATTTCATATCACACCTTTGATCTACATTGGGCTGGTCCCTGTAGATTATTATCTCCTCAACACCAAAAATTGCGGCGGCTCTTCCTATAATACCAATCTTTTGCGTCTTTTCACGTAGATGTGGAACATCAGAAACTACTGAAGCAGGTATGGCAACCGATATTTTTTTCCTTTCCACGCTGATCCCTACATATAAGCCTCTACAAATAATTAACTAATCCCTAGAATAGGTTTAGGCTGTGTCAAAGCTTAAAGGCGGAATTTTCTAAGTTTTAAATGGTGCAAAAATTTGCATATTGCAACATGTTTGGATGATTTAAACCATATCAGAAATGTTGACAAAGGTGGTATGCTCTCTTTTTGCATGAACACGCCAAAATATTACAAGGACGCCTTGATAATGGCAAAGAAAATGTCTATGGATTACTCAAAACCAAAGGCGATAATTGTCGCCGGAATGGGAGGATCAGCCATCGGAGGGGAACTTCTAAAAGACTGGGGACGGGACAATGTTAAAGTTCCAATAGACGTTTGCAGAGAATATTCTCTTCCAGCATATGCTGACGATAATACTTTGGCATTTATACTTAGCTATTCTGGAGAGACCGAGGAAACTTTGAACGCTTTTCTTGAAGCTATAAAGAGAAAGTGTATGATTATATGCATAAGCTCGGGGGGAGCTCTTTCAGATTTTGCGGAGAATTTGGGGTTTCCAAATTTACGCATCCCCGCTGGACTCCCTCCCCGCGCGGCCCTTCCATACTTGTTTGCTCCACTGTTAATCTTTATGGAGAAACTTGGCCTGGCATCAAAGGTTGAGGATGAGATATATGATGCCATAAACGTAATGTGGCAGATTTGCCTAAAGAATTCGCCTGAAAGGCCTTTAATGGAAAATTTCTCCAAAAAATTAGCGGCATACGTTAATGGAACAATTCCTGTGATTTACGGTTTTGGCTTTTATCGTTCCGTTGCCCAACGTTTTAAGCAGCAGTTCAACGAGAATAGTAAGGTTCCTTCCAAGTGGGAAGTTTTCCCCGAGCTGAACCACAATGAAGTGGTTGGTTGGGAAGGGGCTGAACTTTTTACGAAATATTTTTCAACAATACTTATTCGTGACAAAAATGAAAGCGAAGAAATTCGAAGGCGTATTGAGTTCACCAAGGAGATAGCCCTGAATAAGACTGCGGGAGTTTATGAGGTCTGGAGTAAAGGCGAGAGTAAACTTTCAAGGATGATGTCAGCGTTGCTTATCGGAGACTTTGCAAGCACATATCTAGCAATATTACGGGGAATAGATCCCACGCCCGTAGAGACCATCAATCGTGTTAAAATGAAAATTGCGGAGGTTGGAACGAAGGAGAGAATACTGCAGGAGCTTAGAAAGTTCCTTTAGCTGGGCTTCGTGAGGAATTCCATAAATAAGGCCTCGGCCTCCTCGAGGGACATAAGCTGCGGGGGATTTTTGAAGGCGTAAGCACATATTGGAAGAATGGCTCCCCTCAATCTTCGATTTAAGGCTATTTTTACAGCCCTTATAACATCTAAAAGCACTGATCCAGCGTTTGGCGCGTCTACTGTTGAGAGATGTATATCCATTCGCATTGGAGCCCCGCAAAAGTATTGCCCTGCAATCCAGAAGTAGCTGTCACGCCTATTCTGCAGGAAATCCACGTAATCCGTGGAGCCTGCAACCACTTCAGCCTCGTATGGCAGAGAGGCCTTAACGGATCTTGTCTTAATAGTCCTCTTAACTTCACGGGTTCGATCTAGCGTGTCAAGGGATTCTGTGCCCCCGCCAACATCGAGCTGATAAGTTTCAGTAATACGCACACCATGTCTCGAAAGCAGTTGGAGGATGGTCCTATGCAAAGCCGTGGCACCCACCTGATCAACTAAGTCGTCTCCAACTACTGGTAATCCTGCGGTCTCGAAGCGTTCAATCCAAACCGGGTTACTTGCAATACTAACTGGTGTTGCATTAACAAAGGCGCATCCAGCCTCCAATGCCTGCTCGGCATACCACTCAGAGGCCTTAAAAGCGCCACTTGGAAGAAGGTTCACCACAATTTCCGCACCGCTTTTTTTAAGACTTCGGCGACATCAACTTCAGTGGAATCACTTATCTGTATAACATTCCGGGTGTATTCGCCTACACCATCCAAAACCGGCGCCTTTTGAACTATTACTCCGGAGGGAGGGGGATTAAGTATTTTTGGAGCGTTATTTGGAGGTGCAAAAATAGCTTCAGATAGATCTTTCCCAACTTTCCGGCTGTCGATATCAAAAGCCGCTACAATTTTTATGTCCCTGGGATGGAAGCCTCCAAGGAAGAGATTCCGTAACCCAATTGACTCCTGGCAATTTTCGATTCTGCTGTAGTAGTGGATGCCTTGAACTAATGCTGAGGCGCAGTTTCCAACACCAGCCAATGCAATATTTATCGCCGCCAAATTCGGCACCACCGTTAGATCGTCCTATCTAAACACGGTCTTATAAATTTCTACCGAGACTATGGGAAGGCTTACCTCAAGACAATGTAAGATTTCAACGCATCTGGACACCTTAAAGATTTATTATTTAGAATGCTATAAAACCCTTTAAAATTAAAAGTTGGGGAAAGATGGAAAGCAGTGCAAAGTCAGCGGATAAATTCACGATAATTAGCGAGCTAGCTCGTCGAAGAGGATTCTTCTGGCAAGCTTACGAGATGTATGGCGGGGTTAGTGGATTTATAACATATGGGGATCTAGGGGCAAGATTGAAGAGAAGAATCGAGGACAAGGTTAGAGAGATATTCTCAAGAAAAATAGGAATCATGGAGATAGAAACGCCCATAATTGCTCCCGGAAAAGTTTTTGAAGCATCAGGCCACGTGGAGAATTTCAAAGAACCCATGGTTGAATGTCTAAAATGCAAAAGGAAAATCAGGGCCGATCATTTACTTCAAGAAACCATGGATATCAGCCCTTCAGAAGCTGAAAAACTAAGCCTGAAGGAAATTAAAGAGATTATAGAGAATCATGGGATCAAATGTCCGGACTGTGGTGGAACCCTAAGCGAGCCCAGATACTTCCTCACAATGTTTACTACAACCATTGGGCCCTATTCGGATGCGATAGGCTACGGGCGGCCAGAAGCAGCTCAAGGCATATTCGTGGAGTTTAAGCGTCTATACGAGTTGGGAAGGGAAAAACTCCCATTCGGCGTAATGCAAATAGGACACGCATTGAGAAACGAGATTTCCCCTAGGCAGGGCTTGATAAGGCTTAGGGAGTTCACCATAATAGACATTGAATATTTCTTTGATCCTGAGGATCCTAAATGCTTCATTCTAAGGGATGTGGAGAATGAAAAGCTGAGGCTTTTATTGGCTGAGTCTAGATTACGCGGTTCTGAGGAACCCATTGAGGTGACTGTCGGAGAAGCCCTCAAAAGGGGTTACGTAAAGGTTCCATGGCAAGCCGCTTTCATGGCTCTAGCCAAAAAACTTTTGGTGGAATTAGGCGTTCCAGAGGATAAACAACGCTTTATAGAGAAACATCCATGGGAGCGAGCCCACTATTCAAGACAGAGCTTTGACCAGGAAGTCTATGTTGACCGCTGGGGCTGGATTGAAGTGTCAGGTCACGCCTACAGAACGGACTATGACTTGAGACGGCATATGCAGTATAGCGGAGTTGACACTCGGATATTCAAGGAATATGAAAAACCAATTGAAAGGGTGCGAAAAGTCGTGAAGCCATTAATGGCCAAGCTCGGGCCCACCTTCAAGAATGACTCTCAAAAAATTGCAAAAATGCTCTCAGAAGCTGATCCGGCAGAAGTTGAAGCATCCATTAAAGAGAAGGGATATTACATGCTTGAAAATTACAAGATTCTGCCAGAGCACTTAGAAATTATTACCGAGGAAACTAAAGAAACTGGAAGACACTTCATACCCCATGTCATTGAGCCAAGTTTCGGTGTGGATAGGCTTGTGTATGTGACCTTAGAATACGCTTACAGGGTCAAGGACGATAGGGTTATATTGAGTCTCCCACGGGATATCGCACCGATACAAATAGGCGTTTATCCGTTGGTAAGTAGGGACGGATTGCCAGAAAAGGCACAGCAGGTAAGTCAAATGCTCATGGATGAAGGTTTCATAGTGGAGTATGATGAAGCTGGATCTATTGGGAGAAGATACGCAAGGGCAGACGAAATAGGAATCCCTTTGGGAATAACCATTGACTATGAAACCTTAAAGGATGAGACAGTAACAATTCGTGATCGGGACACATGGAAACAGGTAAGAAATCGCATTGACAACCTACCTGACCTTCTGTATAAGTATTTCCTGAAGAAGATTAACTTCGAGGATTTAGGAAGACCCGTTTAGGATAGCTTCGTTACATTTTTTAATACTTTCATTAATACTTTATTCCAGAGAAACCTTGCCAGTATTCGGCGGGAAGAGGGATTTGGTGTTTCCAGCAGAAACTGAGGAACGCATCAAGATTAGAGCGTTGAACCTTTGCCAAGAACACTTAAGGAAAGTTTTGGATCTGACTAGAAAAGTCCCGCAAATGATTGACTGTTTTATTAGCAAGGACCTGGCGAAGGCTAAACAGATATACAACGAAATAACATTGGGTGAGGCTGAGGCGGATAACATGAGACGCTTGATTTCACGGGAGTTAGCCCAGATGGGCGCCATACTAATAAGCAGGGAGGATTTTCTACGATTTTCCAACTTGACGGGTGAAATCGCAGATTTTGCTGAGGGACTTGCCTATCGCCTTTTCAAAATAATGGAAAATAACTGGCATGTACCCGCGAATTTAAAGGAGGAGCTCCTTAAACTATCTGAGGCTGTGCTTGAGACTGTAATCAAGCTTAGAGAAGTGGTATTAGTTCTAAGTTATGGTTCCTCAAAGGCTTTAGAGAAGGCCAGCGAGGTGGAGGTTGCTGAAAGAGCCGTGGATGAATTGTACCGTGCCCTCGACATGAAGCTGCTTAACAGCAAGCTTGAACTCCCAGCATTATTGCTTTTAAGAGACATCGTTCAACTACTTGAGGATTCGGCTGACAAGGCAGAGGACGCTGCAGATGCAGCAAGAGCTTTAGCCTTTATAATGTGAAGGCATGTTAAATGCCGCGAAAAATACCTGTTGAACTTATTGAAAACTTTCTTGTCGTCTGGAATCCCACAGACGGTTCAGAACTTTACAAAATGGGCTTTTACGGTAAACCCCTTGGAATTCCAAAGCCAAAAATTCCAGAATTCAACGTTCCATTAATCCTTGATCTCATGGAAGGATTATATCTGGCTGAAAAGAAAATAATAAAGGTTTACGAAGGCGCTGATAAGAAAGAAGTAAGCCTTAAAAAAATGCGGCAAAAGGCCAGAAAATTATACGAGGCATTTGATGATAAATATGCGGTATACAAGGATCTACGCGAAAATGGATTGGTGGTTACTCCTGGCATAAAGTTCGGATGCGACTTTGCAGTCTACAAGTACGGACCTGGATTGGAGCATGCTCCTTACATGGTTTCGGTTAGGAAGGCCTCTTCAGGGGTAACAGCAACCGATATTGTTAAGGCTGGAAGGCTTGCAACAACGGTGCGTAAAAGGTTTATAATAGCCGTGCCGGACTTAGAGCGCAACAAAATTAGATATCTGATATTCAAATGGTTTAAGGCATAGCCGAATCCTGAGACTCACTTTTGCAGTAATATTTGATTTTCGAAAAAGCCTTTGACACGCTGATGCGGATAGACTTTTGTCGCCAACAGTGTGGAGCCCTCATCAATGGTTACGTCATCGGCTATAACTGAATTCATGGCTATCTTGGTGGGATTATTGAGGCTCGATAGAACCCTGACGTGACGGCCTATAATGCTGTCTTTTATTTCAGCCCCCTCCTTAATTATTGATCTATCCATAACAGCAGAATTCTCCACCACAGAATTTCTCCCAATCTTGGTATAATTGTCAATGCATGAGTTCACTATTCTTGCGCCATCATCTATTTTGCAGTGGCGACCAATTAAGATGGAGCCTTCAACTTTTATGCTGCCCCGCTTAATCTTGCGTATGATTTCCTTTCTACGTTTCATAGATTCTAAACTCTCTCCCTGAATCCAAACTCTTGATTCCCTATCTATCCTTCCACCAAAGTCTCTTAAGGAGAAGAAGCGACCTTCAAGGAGGTCTCGCATGGCTTCTAGGTACCTTTGCGGAGTTCCCACATCATACCAGCTTCCCTTCAAAACATATCCGTAAACCGGTCTTCCAGTTTCTATGACATATGGAATGAAGTCGTATCCAAAGTCAAGGCGTTTTCTTTCCCGCATAATCTTCTTGACGCCCTCCTCAAGAAATATTTTCCTTACCTCAGGTGAGAGCAGGTATAGGCCTGTATTTGCGAGGTTTGAGGGTGCTTTATCACGTGTTGGCTTTTCAACAAACTTTAAAATTCTTCCATCACTGTTTATCTTGGCTATCCCATATCCTTCTATATTCTCCACCTGCCATAAGGCAATCGTCACCAAACTTCCTTTTTCAACATGAAAATTCGTAAACTCCTGCAGGTTTATATCAAAAATGTTGTCGCCCTGCACAACGAAAACAGGACCTTTTATGTTATAGTAATCCATGTTTATTCTCACGGAGTCTGCACTTCCTAAATCATCCTCGTTCGGCTGGTATTTTATGTGCACTCGGGGGCTTATTCCATAGCGAGCTGAAAAACCATAGCCGGACTCAAAATAATCGTAAAGATCGCGATAGTTTCTATAGCCTTTAACGCCAAAAATGAAACTTTTAACTCCTTGACGGGCTAAGGAAAACAGGGAAAACTCTATCAAAGGCCTGTTTAACAGACGTAAACAGGCTTTGCTCGTTTCAGCGGTCAACGGAAGGAGACGCTGGGCTCTACCTCCAACTGGAACTATGACCGTCAGGTTTTCAGGGTTATAATCGCTGCGCAAAAGTTTCACCTAAATTTGCTCTTAGCTAAAAGAACATGTATAAACTTTCGCATAACGTGAATTTTATAATTCCAAAGGTTCTCTATATTTAGCAAAGAGCTTGGGCGTCTGGAATGGGCAGAGCTGTTGGTTTTATACGTATGATGCGGCCTGTAAATTGTTTGATGATGGGTTTTGCGGTTCTAGTTGGAGCCGTCATTGCCGATTCAAAGGCTTTAACTTTTTATTTGCAGAATCTATCTTTTGGGTTTTTAACGGGATTCCTCCTAACGGCGGCTTCTATGGTCGTAAATGACTATTATGACAGAGATATAGACGCCATAAACGAGCCAAACCGGCCGATTCCAAGCGGTTTAATAAAACCGAATGAAGCCTTAACATATGCGGTTTTATTATCAGCATTAGGCTTGATCACCGCGTTCCTTACGAATATAGGCACAATAGCATGCTTTTTATCAGCCCTATTCTTCTGGCTATTATCCGTAACTTACGTGACCCTCGGAAAGAAGACGGGGCTTCTTGGAAATTTTCTGGTAAGCCTATGCGTTTCAGCCCCATTTATTTATGGAAACTTGGCGGTGGCTAACGATGTTAAGTTAAAAACTTGGATTTTTGTCGCTATGGTTTTTCTTTCGAATACTGGCAGAGAAGTAACCAAAGGCATAGTTGACGTGAAGGGGGATAAAATGCGAGGCGTAAAAACGATAGCGGTACGCTATGGAGTTCGCAAGGCGACGATCGCAGCTGTAACCTGTTACCTACTTGCTGTGGCTTTAACTCCGCTTCCATGGTTTTTTGGGCTGGTTAACATATGGTTTATTCCACTTGTAACCCTGACGGATATTGGGCTTATATTTTCCTCAATAACACTTCTAAAGGACCATTCAAGGGAAAATGCCCGAAGGGTTAAAAAACAGGTTCTAGCCTGGTTTTTCGTCGGGCTGGTGGCCTTCGCTGTTGGAAGTTTAAGCTAGCGGTATTCTGCAAAGAAATATATTCATTATGTTCCAAAAATTGGAATTATAAGCTTCATAGGCATTACTATTGGATGTGACCCCCATTTGGACGTTGAGGATGAACAACAGCTTGAGTATGCCCTACGTGGAAAGGCTTGGAAGGTTTATTGGCTTCTGCTCAAGAATGGACGCCCCATGAGCGTCCGTGAAGTTCAAAAAACTCTAAATTTCAGCAGCCCAAGCGTGGCTCAGCA
>Ga0071330_1063504_pt1 | contig 40433 bp, 35 predicted proteins | sample GBScel77sediment_FD_63802 | JGI IMG/M metagenome (GOLD analysis project Ga0071330, IMG submission 63802) | Hot spring sediment microbial communities from Great Boiling Spring, Nevada - Cellulolytic enrichment Sediment 77C v2 (version 2) | ecosystem: Environmental > Aquatic > Thermal springs >...
ACATCTTTGAACACCGTGAGCTTCCCAAAGGTCACTGCAACTGCGGGGTATTGATTCTCACCGGGCCACGTTCGTCCTGAGCGTGGCCCATTCTGTTATGCTCCGACAAAACGAATTCACATCAATTCTTTCATTCATCTCAATCTCACGAACAGGATGGACCTTCTGGCTTAACTTGTGTAAACTGTGGCGGGCATCGTGTCAGGTGGTTGCGAAGGCCTTCATTCAGCGCAAGCAGATTTGCCAGATTCATCGCGAAGCTGCGCCACATTTTCGGTATAATCTTTGTGGGAGGTCACGATTTGAGAACAATCAAGCTCACACATTTGATTTTGTTCGTCAACGTGATAATCATGATCGCGATGATGATTGCAAGATTAACTTCTTCTTTTCGCAACGAAGCTTATCTTTTGCTGAGTTTCGGTGCCCAATACGGTCCGCTCGTGGCGAGGGGAGAGTGGTACAGAACCATCACGGCGATATTCGTTCATGGCGGTATCCTGCATTTGTTGTTCAACTCCTACGCACTGTTTTATTTTGGAACAATCGTGGAGTCGATTTACGGACCTGAAAAGTTCGTCGTTTCGTACTTTCTGTCTGGACTGGTTGGCAACGTGGCAACGCATCTGCTTTACTACAGGTCCGTCTCAGTTGGTGCGAGCGGAGCGATATTCGGTTTGGTCGGCGTGTTGTTCATCCTCGGTTTCAAACGCGATGCTCCATTCTACGTGAGGTCCGTAACTGGCTATGCGCTGTTGCCCATGATCGTTTTCAACGTCGTGTACGGATTTTTACCTGGAAGTGGTATTAACAATGCGGCACATCTTGGGGGTTTCTTCACCGGGATCTTGATGGGTTATCTGATCAAACCGGTACCTTCTATCTACAGTCGAAAAAGATCTGTGTTTCTCGCCTGGAGAGCAGCGGCAATCGCTCTCGGAGTCCTCGTGGTGTACAGTTTCGTGATGCTCGCTTTCCGTTCGATAGTCTAAATTCAGAGTTCTTCGATAATCTTAAGCAGGGCCTTTGCAGCAAGTGTTGTACCTTCTTTTTCGTAACCCTCGACACCGAGCATGGTCCTTATTTCTCCGACCTTCACACCCGTTTCGAACATCTTCTTCAGATAGTACTCGGCGAGCTTGTGATGTTCCTTCTGCCTTTGGACAGCTCCAAATGGATTTGCGAAGTACGACGTGACCAATCCGCTTTCCGAAGTCGTGCCTTTGCTCATGCGTTTGCCTTCAGAAAAAACCTTGAGAGCTTCATCGACGTTGTCGAAGAAGACGATCCTGTCTTCGTCTCTATCGACTTCAGTGTAGTTGTTGGCGTAGAAGAAGAAATCGATGTGTGTAGGCGTGATTATCTCGTTGTAGTTGTTGAACGGAACTATGACGCGCGCATTTATCTGGTCCGGGTTCATGAAGATGCTTCTGTCCATCGTTGAGTAAGCGTATCCTGGTGGCAAGTCATCCAGTCTAACGAATGCACCTGTTTCTGTACCGAAAGCGACCACATGACCATCCATGATTGCGAGACTGCCCATATCGTCGATGATGGTGTCCACCTGCGCTACCTCTTCGAGTCTACTCAAAGCATCCAAAGTTTCGCTCTTTCCCGCACCGCTATCACCAACGAACATCGCGACTGCCATCTTACCGTTCTTCAGAATGATGCGCGCCATCGACCCGTGTATGGGCAACCTTCCTTGGTCGATTCTGATCAAGTTGTGAATCGTGAGCGTGGTCTTCTTCATGTAACCAAAATAATCGTTCTCATCGATCGCTGGGATGATCCCGACGTACATCTTACCATCTCTGAATATCACGCCGTTTCTCCAGCGCTCGTTGAAGTTGGGAATCCTGCTTGGTTCCAAACCGAAGATCAGCATTCCATCAGGTTCTCTCTGCCTCAGATGCTTCGGCGTCGCGAGCTCGAACAAGTTGGCCAAACCCGCACCGTGCGCAAGATAATCCACGTGTACCAGGTTGTAAAATAATAGATCTCCAACGAAGATCGGGAACCTGAACCATTCCTTAGGATTGAGCTCTATCTTGTCCAGAACGGGCTCGTCGACGACGGGCACAACACCTTTTCTCTTGTTCGACTTGGTGTAGAAGATCACTGGTGGATCGAACACGGCTCCCCAAACGGTTGGTATCTTTCTGATCCAGGGTAATCGATCGAATTTCTCGCCGTCTATATCCTCAACGAGAAAGGCTACCTGCGCACCGCTGGGAAGTTGTCTCATCACGGTTGGGAAGGAATTGGAGATGTTCATCATGAGCTCTCTGTAAAGATTCTTGATCACTGCCTTGAACTGATCGCTGATCTGGGTGATCGTGTACTCTATGCTCGCCCTTCTGATATGATCGTCGGAATACTTCTCCTCGCGAACCATGAATCTGTGTTTCGAACGCCAGAAAGAATAGAATGCCTCGACAAACTTCTCAAGGTCTCTGGGGTTGACGTAATAGATGATGTTCGTCAGCTCTTTCACGTTTCTCATCGTCAGCAAGTGTAAGTATTCAACGAACCTGCGAAGATCGTAGTCGCCGTCGAGTTTGAAAGCATTTAAGGCGTTCAGAAGTGGGCTGCGCCTTTCCTTGAGAATCTCAATGAACTCTTTGAGCAGCGATTCGAACTTCTTCTGGCCCATGATCTGGCTGTAGTTCGTGTAAATGACTGAACCGTCAATGATCACACTGCGACTCAACCTAACACCTCTCCCGTATACTTATACCGCCGCCGCCTTTCATGTGTGGGAAAAATCTCTAACGAAGTAGTTACGCGTTGTTTCTGAATAGGAAAGGAATGAACCGACTGTCAAATCAAACGGCCTGTGGTTGGCAGGTTTGGTTCTGAATTCCTCGCCTCTTCCCGCGCTACCAAATAAGAAGCTCCTCACTATTGAAGAAGGAGTAGCGAGCATGTTCAAAAACGCTGCAGAGAGGAAGCCAGTAGATATCGCTTCAACACGGGGATCAAACCCGAGAAAGAATTCGTACCGTACGTGGACAGTACGACGAGTGCGAAACCCAAACTCGGCAAGAATTTGCACCTCGAAACCGAAGATTTCTGGCTATGGCTTGGAACCCGTTATATCATCGAAATTGATCCAGCGACAAAACTCGCTATGCACGATTTTTGTGAGAAAATGTGCTCTGTAATCTGTTTTCATGTGGTTCGTATCCAATATTTCTCTGCGGTGGTTTCTTTTTCTTTGTCTTTACAGATTTTCTGGCCGATTTTCTTTTCTGGTAGAATGTATTTCGTCAGTGTTAGAGTACTGAGTGGAGGTGATCCCTTTGTTAACGTACATCGTCAGAAGATTGCTTCTGTTACCCTTAATTTTGTTCGGGCTGTCTTTGATCGTCTTTGGAATGATACAGAGTTTGGGACCGGACAGGTTGCTGGCAGCTTATGTGAATCCTGGTGTGCTGGACAAATTGACTCCCGTCCAGTTGGAAAAGATCAAGCAGAAGTACGGCCTGAACGATCCAATGATGATCCGTTACCTCAAATGGCTCAAGAACACCCTTCAGGGAGATCTTGGCTGGTCACTCGTTGGGAAACAACCCGTGAAGGATGCGATACTGAGCAGGCTGCCCTGGACCGTGGAATTAGCTTTGTATTCAATAATCCCAGTGGTCTTCGTGGGAGTGTGGCTCGGCGTGATAGCAGCGGTCAACAGGGACAAATTCCTCGATCATTTCGTCAGAATCTTCGCAGTTGTTGGTTGGAGTTTTCCAGATTTCGTCTTTGGTCTCATCGTGCTCATGGTCTTCTACAGCGTCCTGGGATGGTTCCCACCTGGAAATCTCAGCTTGTGGGCGGACCAGGTGATCAAATCTCCCGAATTCAGGAAGTTCACTTCTCTTGTTACGATAGACGCTCTTTTGAACGGTAGGTTCGATGTCTTCGTTGACGCCTTGAGGCATCTCGTAGCTCCCATTTTGACTCTTTCCTGGCTCTGGTGGGCGTATCTGTTGAGGATAACTCGATCGAGCATGCTTGAAGTTCTCACAAAAGAATACATAAGAACTGCGCGAGCCAAGGGTTTGGCGGAGCGAGTTGTGATCAACAAGCATGCGAGAAGGAACGCGATGATACCTGTGGTAACTGTTGGTGGAGGAATGGTCATACAACTGTTCGCCGGCACGGTGATCGTTGAAATGGTCTTCAACAGGACCGGCATGGGAAGTTTCACCGCCACGGCGGCCACACAACTCGACTACGCCTCCATAATGGCTTCAACGCTGTTCTACTCTTTGATACTCGTTCTGGGAAACCTCGTGATAGACATTCTCTACGCTGTGGTTGATCCGCGCGTCAGGCTCGGTTGAGGGGGAAAGAACATGAGAGTTGAGACAAGAAGAACGTTGAGAAGGCTTCTGAGAAACCCGTCCGCCGTGCTGGGATTTTCACTGCTGATCTTCTTCACTTTGGTTGCGATCTTTGCCCCCCTGATATGCCCACCACAGTCTTACGATCCGTACATGATACCCATCGTGACCTGGGACAAGACACCACAGCCTCCGTCAGAGGGACATCCGTTTGGAATCATAGATGGACGCGACATCTTCTACGGAGTCGTTTGGGGCACGAGGACTGCCTTCAAAGTGGGCCTGACGGTCACGCTCACTTCGACGCTTGTGGGGCTTGTTATAGGTTCCATCGCAGGTTATTTCGGTGGATGGATCGATGAGGTCCTCATGAGGATTACCGATGTCTTTCTGTCAATTCCTTACATACTCGCTGCGATAGTCATGACCGCTTTCCTTGGCATGGGTCTGGACAAGGTGATGATCTCTTTGATCATCTTCGGCTGGATGGCCACCGCCAGGCTCATCCGAGCGAATATATTACAAGCCAGAGAAGAACAGTACGTCCTCGCGGCAAAGGCGCTTGGCGTGAGTGATTTTTGGGTCATAACGAAACACATATTGCCCAACACGATCTTCCCTGTGCTCATACAGGCGACGATGCGAATAGGTTCTCTCGTCATCACGGCAGCTGCACTCAGTTTCCTCGGTCTCGGAGCACCCGTGGGATACGCGGACTGGGGGGCTCTTTTGAACTTCGCACGAAACTGGCTCTTAGGTGCTTCCGGAGAAGCTTTGAAGTACTGGTACGCGATCGTTTATCCAGGCACCGCGATGGTCTTGTTCGTGCTCGCATGGAACCTCGTGGGTGACGCGCTGAGAGATGCGTTCGATCCACGTCTGAGAGGGTGAGCGAGATGGAGAAGAAACCCGTACTGAGTGTGAAGAATCTCAAGACATATTTCTATACGGAGGATGGAATAGTAAAAGCGGTTGATGGCGTCGACTTCGATGTCTATCAGGGTGAGACGCTTGGAATAGTCGGAGAATCTGGTTGCGGTAAGAGTGTCACCGCGCTCTCAATTCTGAGAATCCTCGATGAGAAAGGCAAGATTGTGGAAGGGCAGGTTCTGCTCGACGGAGTCGATTTGACGAAGATAGAAGAGCAAGAGATGAGAAAGATCAGAGGAAAGGACATAGCCATCATCTTTCAAGAACCCATGGTGGCTCTGAATCCCGTTTTCACCATTGGTAATCAGATCATGGAGGCGATCATGCTTCATCAGAAAGTCGACGAGAAAACAGCCAGAAACATGGCGATAGAACTGCTCAGAAAGGTGGGTATACCCGAACCAGAGAAGAGAATAGATCAATACCCGCACGAGCTTTCCGGAGGAATGAGGCAGCGCGCGATGATAGCGATGGCGCTCTCGTGTAAACCGAAGGTGCTGATCGCAGACGAACCAACCACGGCGCTCGATGTGACCATCCAGGCACAGATTATGGAGTTGATGAAGGAGCTTCAAAGAGAGTACGGAATGGCGATCATGCTGATCACTCACGATTTGGGACTCATCGCCGAGAACGCCGATAGAGTTGTGGTCATGTACGCCGGAAAGGTCGTCGAATACGCGGACGTCAAAACCCTTTTCAACGACCCAAAACATCCTTACACGTGGGGCTTGCTACACGCGATCCCGAGGCTGGACATAGAGCAGACGCGGCTGTACAACATTCCCGGTGTGGTCCCCGATCCACTGCATTTTCCATCCGGTTGTAAGTTCCATCCCAGGTGCGAGTTCAAAGAAGAAAGGTGCACGAGGGAAGAACCACAGTTGATCGAAGTTGATCAAAACCACACAGTGAGGTGCTTCTTCTGGCAGAAGGTGGACGAGGCAAAAAAGAGAAAGGTTGGTGAGTTCGTGTGAGCACAATCTTGAAAGTAGAAAACCTCGTGAAATATTTCCCGATAAGGGCTGGCGTTTTCAAACGTGTTGTGGCCTGGATCAAGGCTGTGGACGGCGTGTCGTTTGAGATCAACGAGGGTGAAACGGTTGGACTCGTTGGTGAATCTGGTTGTGGGAAAACGACGATCGGGATGGTCCTGCTCAGACTCTACGAGCCAACTTCAGGAAGAATCATCATAGACAACGAGGATACGACCTATTTCTTCATGCCGGCGCTGCGTGCAAGATCTTACATAAAAAAGACTTACGTGGATAAGTTCAACGCGATGCTGAAACAACTGGGTTCGAAGGATGCCGTGATCAACGCTTTGGACGGAGTGGACAGAAGGTACGCCGAAATGTTCTTCAACGAGGCGAAGTCCTCCGTTGGAAAATTCTGTTCCTTACTGCTTTCCGACATGGATGAGAAGCGCAAACAGTTCAGGAAGAACGTTCAAATAGTCTTTCAAGATCCGTACAGCTCGCTCAATCCAAGACTCCGCATAAAATCCATCGTGGGCGAAGGTCCTGCCGTTCACAAGATGGTGAAAGGCGAGAAGGAGCTCATAAACAAGGTGCGTTCAGTGCTCGAAGATGTTGGTATAAGCGGCGATTACATGTACAGATTTCCACACGAGTTTTCTGGTGGTCAGAGGCAAAGAATTGGCATCGCGAGGGCACTCGCCTTATCTCCCAAACTGGTGATCGCCGACGAAGCGGTTTCAGCATTGGATGTTTCGATAAGGTCGCAGATCATAAACTTGATGAAGGACCTGCAGCACGAGCACAAGCTCACTTATCTGTTCATCTCGCACGACCTCGCGGTGATAAAATACGTGAGCGACAGGATCATCGTCATGTATCTCGGCAAAATCGTCGAAACTGCCACAAAGAAAGATCTTTTCGACAATCCCTCACATCCTTACACGAGAGCGCTGATGAGTGCGATACCCATACCCAATCCGAACATCAAGAAGGAAAGAATTATTCTCAAAGGTGATGTGCCCAGCCCCGTCAATCCTCCATCTGGTTGCAGGTTCCACACGCGCTGTTACATGGCACAGGAAATTTGCTCCAAGGAAGAACCCCAATTGAGAGAGATCAGACCTGGGCATTGGGTTGCCTGCCACTTCGCAAAGTAAAAACCCGGGCTCGCAGCCCGGGTTTTTCACCTTCGAGATGTCTCACTCTTCCTTCCACAACTTGTAGTAATCCGCAGCACCAGGCATCATTGGGTTGTAGTACCAACCTTTGACCCAGCTTCTTCTCACGTTGAGGCTCTGAGGTTCGTACAGTGCGACACCGAGCACATGGTTGATGGCGAACTGCTGAACCTTTCGGTAGATCTCGGCTCTGACGTTCGGATCCGTTTCTGTGGCCGCTTGCTCGATCAGTTCGTTGCAGCTTTTACCATTCAGTTCGGGTGTGGGTGCCGAGACGAACTTTTTGAAGTTTTCACCCTGGGCGAAACCGTAGGTGCCGGCCGAATGATAGTAAGTCTGGATGAAGTTGTGTGGATCTGGATAATCTGCAAGCCAACCTATGATGAACGCCGGCAGATAACCCTGCTTGTAAGAAGTCAGATAAGTTGGCCACTGCTCACCACGGACCTCGATCTTGAACTTCGGATTGATCATCTCAACGTAAGTTTTGATCATCTCGGCGACAGTTCGCCTTGCCTCGTTACCGGTGTTGTAGAGCAGCGTGAGCTTGAATCCTTTCTTCCAGACCTCACCGTTCCATGCCTTCTTGAACTCTTCAGCTGCTTTCGCAATGCTGAACTCAAACATCGGCAGATTCGGATCGTAGCCCAGCAGGCTGCTTGGAAGGTCTGCGGGCACCCTGCTACCAAGGCCGCGCAAGACGTCTTTGATCACAGCATCGTAGTTTATAACGTACGCGAACGCCCTTCTCACGTGCTCATCGCTGAAGAAATCTGGTGGTATTCCGTTGCCATCGAGCTTTCCAGAACCGATGTACTTGCTGTCTGGCTTCACGTTCCAGTTGAAGTGCAGTGATGTGACACTTATGATCGGAAGTCCCTTGGTTATGACGACGCCAGGCATGTTCTCAACCTGGGGCAGATATTGTGCCGGTACTGCAGCAAAGTCCGCGTCACCCTTCTCGAGCATTGCCCTTCTCGTGGACCATTCTTCGATCGTCCAGATGATGACCTTCTTGATCTTCGCGGGCCCTCTCCAGTGATCGTCGAATCTTTCCAGAGTGACCCTCATCTGCGTTCTGTCCCATTCTACGAGCTTGAACGGTCCAGTTCCCATTGCCTTCGCATACAGCGGTGATTCTTCTTTTGGAAGATCCCAGTGTTTCCACCAGGTGTCCGGTTTGCCATCCCAGCAGCCCTGCTCGATCGCCCACTGCTTGTTCAGGATCATACTCCACGTTGAATAACCACAAAGGATCGAAAGGAACGGACCAAAGGGTCTTGAGAGTTTGAACACCACGTTGTCCCCATCAACTTCGATCGCTGGATCGATGTAGTCCGTGTAGACCTTGATCAGTGCGTCGCGGTATTCCGGGAGTGGTTCCTTGGTGGCAGGATCGAGAATCTCACTGAGAGGTTTACCAACGATCTTTTCTACGAACTCGTCCAGCGAATAGACTTCGAACATGGCCTCCCAGAGCATCCACATCGGTCCGCCAGCTGGGTCAAACAACAAGCCACGCTCGAAACTGTACTCGACATCCTCTGGCGTCAACTCCGCACCGTTGTGGAATTTGACACCCTTCCTGATCGGGAACACGTAAGTCTTGCCGTCGTCTCTGATGAGCCCGTTTTCAAGGCTCGGCACGGCCGTGGCCAGTCTTGGTGCCATCTGGATGACACTGTCGCCGACGTACTCGAGCAGACATTCGTAGATCTGGTTCAGGACCTCACCACTTGCTGTGTCGTACGCAAAGTGCGGATCAAGTGTGTCTGGCTCACCGATCGTGACAGTGATGATAGTGTCAGGGTTTTTGACTTCTGCAAAGATCAATGCCGCCACAGCCAAGATTGCGATGATCCAAAATCTTCTCATCTTCTCAACCCCCCAAACGAGTGTACTGCACAACAATTATACTCTATGCACGCACAAGATCAAAGTGTGAGAAAGACGTCTGCCAGATCTCGAAGATTGTCAGAACGATGGCTCGTGACTACGATGATCTTTCCAGCTTGTTTCTGCTTCTTCAGAATATCTTGCACCATCTGCCTACCAATTCTGTCGAGTCCGATCAAAGGTTCATCAAGAAGTAAAAGTAAAGGTTTGTGAACCAGAGCACAGGCAATCGCAACACGCCTCGCTTCACCTTCCGAAAGTTGAAACGGACTCTTTTCGAGCACATCATGCCCGAGACCTACCTCAGCGAGGGCCTCCTTTACCAGTTCGTCCACGTCGTGAAAGCCAAAATTTCTCGCAGAGAAAGCGATCTCATCGAAAACAGACTCGCAGAAGAACTGATCCTCAGCCCTCTGCATCACGTAACCAATCTTGCTAAAATGGCGATTGCCAACGAATGTTCCGTTCAACAGGACAGCACCAGCCTGAGGCTTGAGTAAACCTGCCATGAGTTTCAGCAACGTGGACTTACCGCTACCGTTTGGTCCATACACAAGCAGCAGTTGACCGCTTCGCACGGTCACGTTTACACCGTTGAACAACCTTCTACCGTTTTCGTAGCCGAAGACCACATCCAGCAGTGTCAGCTCAGAGTTCGACATCGCCGAACTGCCTCTCGATAAATGCGTTCACACTACCGTGAAAATCCACACCGCCATCGACCATGTGAACCACGGAAGTTGCCAGCTCAAAGAACACTCTTGGTTCGTGCGTCGAAATTATTATCGTTTTGCCGAGTTTTTTGAGTTCACTCAGTGCTTCCTTCAATTCCTCCACACCAAGATCGTCCAGCATCGATGTGGGTTCATCCAGGAGGAACACTTCCGGCTCAAGCACGTACATCGATGCGACGGCGAGTTTCTGTGCGGTTCCACCCGAAAGTGTGAGAGGATTCGCAGAACTCTTCTCTAAAAGATTGAACATCTTCAAGGCCCGTTCAATCTTGTCTCGAATATGCCTTCTGCTCAATCCAAGGTTCTCCAGACCGAAGGCTATGTCCTCCTCAACCGTCGAACCGACGATTTGATCGAACGGATTGTGAAACACGTAGCAAGACAATTCTCGCAATTCTTCGCTGCCAACAAGTCTTCCATCTAAGCGTACGGAACCCGAATGAATGGGAAGTAGTCCGGCCAGGATCTTCAACAGTGTTGTCTTCCCAGAGCCGTTCGCACCTACGAGCAGCACAAACGAACCTCTTTCTATTCTCAAACAGATGTTTCTCAAGCTAAAACCGTCACCATAACTGAAGCAAACATCCCTCAGCTCGAGCACGATCCCACCTTCAGAGACTTGTAGATTCTGATGCCGCCCTCCTTGTAGAGATCTTCGACGTTTCCAAAGATCTCCTCCATCGCCCGCTTTATGTACGAGCCACCTTTGTTGTGGTAGGCGACAACCTGCAATGAACCCCCGTCGTTCAGATGTTCACAGGATTCTCTTATCAATCTGAGCACCACGTTTTTGCCAGCGGCGAGGGGCGGATTCATCAGAACGAGGTCGAACTTTTCATCCTTCCAGGGTTCAAAGAACGCTCCCAATCTTATCGTGACATCCACGTTGTTTTTCCTTGCGTTTATTTTTGCAAACTCCACCGCTCGTTCGTTGATGTCGCTCATACAAACTTCCAGATCGGGATATTCAGCTTTTAGCACGATACCTATCACACCGTAACCACAACCAAGATCGAGCACTTTCTTGCCGTGCAATTCACAGTGCTCTATAAGAATTCGGGTCGCTTTGTCGATCTCTCCAAAGCTGAAAACACCAGACGGTGTCTGGAACTGATAGACTCTTTTGTTCTTCAATTTCAACGTGGCCGTTTTGACCCTGAGCTCGCTTTTCGGTTTCTCAACGTAGTAGTGTTCCATACGAAAAGAAGGGGCCGTGAGGCCCCCGTTCTTCAGTCAGCATTCTTCGTGAGCTTCTTGTCGTGAACGAGTACCGCCTGTGCGGCTGCGAGCCTTGCCACAGGTACCCTGTACGGTGAGCAGCTCACATAATCGAGACCGGCCTTGTGGAAGAAGTGGATCGAGCGTGGATCTCCTCCATGTTCACCGCAAACGCCCACTTTGAGGTTCTGCTTAGTCTGCTTTCCTTTCTTCGTTCCCATCTCGACGAGTGCACCCACACCGTCGTAATCCAGCGTCTTGAACGGATCATGCTCGAGTATGCCTTTCTCCAAGTATTCAGGCAGGAACTTACCGATGTCGTCACGGCTGAACGCGAATGTCATCTGCGTCAAATCGTTCGTTCCAAAGCTGAAGAACTCGGCTTCTTTCGCTATCTCATCCGCCGTAACGCATGCACGAGGAACCTCGATCATGGTACCTATCTTGTACTCTATCTTCACGCCAGATTCTTCTATCATCTTGTCGGCCACTTCCGCGATGATCTTCTTCAGGAAGGCAAGTTCGTTCACGTGACCCACGAGAGGTATCATGATCTCCGGGATCACATCCATGCCGGTCTCCTTCTTCAACTCAATGGCTGCTCCGATGATCGCCTTCGTTTGCATGATCGCTATTTCGGGGTACGTTATCGTAAGTCTGCATCCACGATGGCCCAACATCGGGTTCAGCTCGCTGAGGGACCTGACGATGTCCTTCAGTTCTTTCGGCGATATGCCAAGTTCCCTTGCGGTCTCTTCGATCTGTTCATCGTCGTGCGGCAAGAACTCGTGCAAAGGTGGGTCTATGAGCCTTATCGTAACGGGATAACCGGCCATCGCCCTGAACAAGCCCTTGAAGTCTTCTTTTTGCAACGGTAAGAGCTCGTTCAGAGCCTTTTCCCTGTCTTCCTTGGTCTTCGCCACGATCATCCTGCGCATCTTGGGTATTCTGTCCGCTTCGAAGAACATGTGCTCCGTCCTGCACAGACCTATACCTTCGGCACCAAACTTCCTTGCAACCTCAGCATCCCTCGGTATGTCGGCGTTGGCGCGCACACCGAGTCTTCTGATTTCATCTGCCCACTTGAGGAGTTCCGCCACTTCGCCCTCAAGACCTACAGGCTTGATCGTGTCGACTTTGCCGAGCAAGACTTCTCCCGTGGCACCATCTATGGAGATCCATTCTCCTTCTTTCACCAAAACATCGTTCACCCTGAAGAAGCCCTCTTCTTCCTTGACCTCGATCGTCTCTGCTCCGACGACGGCAGGCTTGCCCATGCCTCTGGCCACGACGGCCGCGTGGGAGGTCATTCCACCCCTCGAAGTGAGGATACCCTGTGCGAAAGCCATTCCACCGACATCTTCCGGACTCGTTTCTGGTCTTACAAGTATGACCTTCTCACCACTTCTTCCCATTTCTTCAGCCTTCTTAGAATCGAAGACTACGACACCCGTCGCCGCACCTGGAGAAGCGGGCAATCCCTTGGCTATGACCTTTGCCTTTGCGCGGGCTTTCTCATCGAAGCGCGGGTGCAGAACTCTTTCTATATCCTCTGGCTTGACACGAAGCACCGCTTCTTCTTTGCTGATTATCCCTTCCTTTGCCATGTCCACAGCGATCTTGATGGCCGCTTTCGACGTTCTCTTACCGCTTCTGGTTTGGAGCATGTACAGTTTACCCTCTTCGATCGTGAATTCTATATCTTGCATGTCCCTGTAGTGTCTTTCGAGTTTATCCATGATTTTCATCAATTCTTCGTACACCTCAGGCATCAGGCGTTTCAATTCTGCCAGTGGGACCGGTGTCCTGATACCTGCGACGACGTCTTCACCTTGAGCGTTCTGCAAGAACTCTCCATAAACTTCCTTTTCGCCGGTGTTCGGGTCGCGTGTGAAGGCCACACCGGTTCCGGAACGTTCTCCCATGTTCCCGAAGACCATTGCCACTACGTTCACTGCTGTACCCAGCATTTCGTCCTCTCTAATGTTGTGGATCTCTCTGTACTTCACTGCTCTCTCGCTCATCCAGCTTCCAAAGACTGCGTCGATGGCGAGCCAGAGCTGTTCGTACACGTCCTGCGGGAACTTCTTGCCCTCTTCTTCGTAGATCTTCTTGTAGATTTCAACGAGCTTCTTGAGATCATCCGCGTCCAATTCGATGTCGAGTTTCACGCCTTTCTGCTTTTTCATCTCCTCGAGCGCGTTCTCAAACTTGCTTCTGGCAATACCCAGCGCGGTGTCACCGAACATCTGCAAAAACCTTCTGTAAGCATCGTAGGCGAATCTTGGATTGTTCGTCATCTTGATGAGGCCTTTCACGGTCTCGTCGTTCAAACCTAAGTTCAGTATCGTGTCCATCATGCCAGGCATCGAGATCGCCGCTCCCGACCTCACCGAAACGAGCAGCGGTCTTTCGGGATCTCCGAAGCCCTTTCCTGTGACCTGCTCGAGTCGCTTCATCGCTTGCTCTACTTCTTCCTTGAGTCCCTCAGGATACGTGCGACCATGCTGATAGTAATACCTGCACACCTCGGCAGAAATTGTGAACCCAGGCGGAACAGGTATACCGAGGTTCGTCATCTCGGCGAGGTTTGCACCTTTACCGCCGAGAATATCCCTCATTTCGGCGTTCCCTTCTGCCACGCCGTTTGCGAAAAAGTACACGAGTTTCTTGTTCATTAACACACCTCCCTCACTTGATGTTCCACTCTGTTATGTAAGCATCGTTGCTGACCGTACCAACAGCTACGAAAGCCGATTGTGAAGCCACCCCGAGGAGCTTTTCGATGATGGGAGCAAAGTCGATGAATACGAAAAGCGAATGCCTGTTGGGATCGAAAAGCTTCAGAGCTTTATCCAGAGAGGCTTTTTCATCGCTCCTCTGGTTGCTGAAAACTCTAACATATCTTCCATCGCATTTCACAGTGAAGTTGTCTATTTTCAGTTCGTCTCCTGAAACCTCTCCACGTCCCAGAGCCTTGGCTATCTCTTGGGCCGTGATTTGTGCCTCTATCACCGCGTAGAAAGATGGCTCAACGCTCACAGCGTCAGACTGCGCTTCAAAAAGGCTCTCCACCAACTGACTGAAACCAAAAGACATTGCCATCTTGCCCGAGGCTTTCTCAGAGAGAATCAGGATCTGCTCGGTGATACCGCCGAAATCACCGGAAATCCCAAAGACCTGCCCAAGTGAACCAAGCACATTACCTGCCAGATCACCTGCGACCTGCTCGAGGATAGTCTTCACAGCCCTCGCGTTCTGGACGTTTGAAAATGCGAAAACTTCACCCGAAAGGTTTGGATCCTTGTGCAACTGGTAAGATGGATCTGGTCTCGTCTCGGAAATTATCGCCTTTGCAGCGTCATTCCTGGCCTTCCACTGCAGAAAACCACTCACTCTGTCTGACTCAACTCTGATCACAAGCAATGATTCAAACTCGGCTTCATCGTAGGCACGTTTGGGCGAATAACCGACCGCCCAAACGGACGGATCCTCGAAGTGCTTGTTCACCTCGGCTGGAACCACGCCTCCACCCTTCAAGCACAGGCCGGCGAAATCTTTGTTGCTCGAAACCACGACGTAAGATTTCTGGGCGCTAACCCAGACCTCTTTGCCCAGAAAATCTGCGATGGCTTTGGCCAGTTTCTCCGTTTCTTTCCCTGGGCCGATTGCCAGGAAGAAATCTTGATCCTTTTGTATCAACAGTATTTGACCTGACAAAAGTTCGTTGAATTGGTCGATTTTCGCCCCGTACTTCACGAGTTGACTGGCTATGACACCCTGAATCATGGACTCAATTCCAAGGCCATTGATGAGCGTGTCGAACAAAGCCACCTTTTTCATCTGCTCATAGTATTTCGCGTTGTCTCTGCTCAGTAAAAGGAAATCGTAACTCTGCGGAACAAACTGGGTGAGCCCCAGCAACAACGTGCTCACCAGCAATAACAAGAGTATCAGTTTTCTCATCGCGATACCTCCTCGTACATTTTTCACCTAATAATACCATAAAATTGGCCAATATCGGCTCAGAATCGCAGCTAAGCCGAAAAGATAGCCAAAAACTTTCGATACCTTTTTCGGATTCCTTTTATCATCGCATTTCTCATAACCTTACCTGTCATTTTTCCTTTAGACTTCGGCACCCACTTGAAATGAGTGGTCCCAAAGTGTTATTATACAAGAAAGAGGGAGATCTGATCTCCCAAAACTGCTGTAAGGAGGGGGGTTGAAGGATGAACAAGAAAGAACTCGTCGACAAGGTCGCGAAGAAAGCCGGTCTGAAGAAGAAGGACGTCAAGAAGGTCGTCGACACGATGCTGGAGTCCATCACCGACGCTCTGGCAAAGGGCGAGAAGGTCCAGCTCGTCGGCTTCGGAAGCTTCGAAGTTCGCAAAGCGGCGCAGAGGAAAGGCGTGAACCCACAGACCAAGAAGCCCATCACGATTCCTGCAAGAAAAGTTCCGAAATTCAGACCCGGCAAAGTTCTGAAGGAAAAGGTCAAGTGAAAGAAGGGGGCGCGAGCCCCCCTTTCATTTGCCAACACAGAAATCTCTGAACATGCGATCGATCAAATCAATACTGTACTGCCTTCCAAGAAGAGCATCCAGTGCCTCGAGACAGTTCCTCAGTCTTTCGGCTGCGGCATCGAGCCTTTCCTCATCCACTTCTTTGATTGCGTTTTCAAGATTAAACTTACAGGACAACAAGAGTTCGTACTGTCTGGTCGTGGTCACGTAACCTTCCATGTTCTCGAACACATCCTGAACTTGCTCGACGATTTCCTCTTCGAGTTTCTCAATACCTTCCCTCTTCAGAGCAGATATGACCAAGATGTGTGCATCGGTTCCGAGGGCTTTTCTCAATTTCTCAGGATCCACCTTGTCGACAGCATCGATCTTGTTGACAACAACGAGGTACCTTTTGTTCTTTATTAGCTGGAGTATCCTGAAATCGTCCTCGTCAAGTGGTACACTGGCATCGAGAACGAAGAGGATCAAATCAGCTTTGCTCGCGGTGTTTATGGCTCTCTCAACACCCACTCTCTCCACCTTGTCGTGCGTTTCCCTTATACCTGCGGTGTCTACAAGTGTGAAGGTGATCCCTTTGATCGTCACAAACGCTTCTATGGTGTCCCTCGTCGTGCCCGGCAACTCCGTCACGATCGCTTTCTCTTCGTTGAGCAGTGCGTTCAAAAGTGTGGATTTACCAACGTTCGGTTTACCGACGATCACAATTCTCAAACCTCTTGACAGAGCGAGCCTGCCATCGACGTTCTTCAAAGACTCGTTGACTCGATCGAACAAACCCAACAATTCGTTTTTCAGCTCTTCCGGTGCTGTGAAAACTTCGTCTGGATAGTCGAACTCCACTTCGATTCGAGCAAGGACACCGAGCATGTCCTGTCGTAAACGCTCGACAAAATTTGCCAACCTTCCAGACAAGTTCGCCGCTGCGATTTTTACCGCACTCTTCGACGTGGCTTCCACGATTTGTTTCACGGACTCGGCCTTCGTCAGATCAATTTTCCCATTGAAGAAAGCTCTTTTCGTGAACTCTCCTGCCTCTGCGAGCCTTGCACCCAACTTGAGGAACCTCTCCAGAACCATCTGTGTGACGATGGGACCACCGTGGCACATAACTTCAACCATGTCCTCGCCTGTGTAAGAGTAGGGTGATCTGTAGAACACTAAGAGCACTTCGTCTATGACTTGGCCATCATCGTCTACGATGAAGTTGTGATAAATTCTGCGTGGCTCAACGGAACTGAGTCTCTTCCTGAGGGATTCAAGACAGATCTTCCAAGAATCTGGCCCACTCAGACGGACGATCGAAATCGCTCCGATGCCTCTGGGACTGGCTATGGCAACAATCGTGTCGGACAAACTCTCAGCTCCCGCTGAGAAGTTCAGATACGATCTTGTTCACGAGTTTTCCGTCCGCTCTGCCCTTCACCTGGGGCATGATCGCCTTCATGGCAACGCCCACATCCTTAGGGCCTTTCAGATTCAGTTCGGAGATGACTTTCTTCGCAATCTCTTTTATTTCCTCCTCGCTCAATTGTTTTGGCATGTAAGACTGGATCACTTCGATCTCCTGTCTTTCTGCCTGAGCCAAATCCTGTCTGCCGCCCTTCTCGTACATCTCAATGGCTTCCTGCCTTTTCTTTATCTCCTTCGACATGATCTGAAGGATATCTTCATCTGTCGCCAAAGTCATCTTCTCAACCTCGAAGTTCTTGATGGCTGTCAGAAGCATCCTCACCGTTCTGAGTTTTACTTCGTCTTTCGCTTTCAGTGCTTCCTTTAAATCCTGATTCAGCCTGCTTTTCAGATCCACGAAACCACCTCCATTACTCTATGACCGAAACTATTCTGAGACCTTTTTCCCTTGAAAGGTCTATCGTTTCACCACTTTCGATCCTCAAAACGGGTCTCAACGGATTTTTCCTGTTCACCCCGACCACAACGGCCTTTCTCCCATCGTTCAGAACAACGGTGGTACCTATCGGATAGAGGCCCAAGACGGAAACCAGAGCCTGAACGACCTTCGGATCGAGCTTGTCAAGAGAGGCAAGTTTTATGACCTCGGTCATGGCTTTGTAGGGGGTCCAGGAAGGCTTGTAAGATCTGTTCGAAATGAGTGCGTCGTAGATGTCCACGACGCTCACGATGCGTGCGAACAGACCTATCTGTTCATCGGTTAAGCCCGCGAGATAGCCACTTCCATCGAGCTTTTCGTGATGATCCCTCACGGCGCTTATGACTCTTTCATCGTTCAAACCAGATTTTCGACATATTCTTTCACCGAACGCAACGTGCTTCTTCATGAGTTCGAACTCCTCGGGACCCAACCTGCGTGGTGCAAGCAGTATCTCTTTGGGAACCAAAACTTTTCCGACGTCGTGGATCATCGCAGCGAAGGCAAGGTGTGATAGTTGTTCCAACCTTAAGCCCAGCTCCATGCCGACCAACGAACTTATCATGCTGACGTGTACCTCGTGCGTGTAGGTGTAGTCCTCGTCGGTCTGTTGAACGAGGAAAATCAACGAAATCTTTTCGCCGTAGTTCTTCATGATATCGCTCAGCACAGTTTGTGAAACTCTCCAGACTTGCTCACTCTCTATCTTGAACTTTTCAACGGCAGACCTGAATACCTGTTGTATCTCCTGCTTCGCCTGCTCTATCTTCTGAGGTTCCACCAGCGGTGGAACAACCTCTTCGACCTTCACCCAGATTCTGTTCAAACCGTTGTCTTTTAGTTGCTCAATCTTGTCCGGTGTGATCCTTTCGCCAGCTTTGATCAAGACCGTGCCGTCTGGATTCCGCACGGTCTCGAGAGATATCTCCACACCCGCGAGCGATTCAACACTCTTCAGTACGGATTGCATAGGCTCAAGATCCAAGAACCTTCACCACCTGATCCTCACTTCCCACGGGCACCACGCACGACCAGTGCCACGCCCTCTCAGAAATTTCTCTCCACAGACTCCTGACCTGCCTCAAGGTCACCGCATCTACTCTCTTCAGCATTTCATCCAGTGGCACGGGTCTACCTCTGGAGATGATGGATTCGATGACGTAACCGAAGATGCCCGAGACGCTCTCCGTAATCATCTGGAGCTTGCCGATCAATCGCTGTTTGCCGTAATCGAACTGATCTTTCGAGATATCCTCTTTCATTATCTTCCTCAGCTCTTCGACGTACCTTTCAAGCTTGTCAGGGCTCGCACATGCGTACACTCCAAAGATTCCCCTATCGTTCCAAAGTTGATTGACAAGCTCAACATCGTAGACGAGCCCGAGTTGTTCCCTGATCCTCGTGAAGAGTACCGAGCTCATCCCGCTTCCCAGCAAGGTGCTCAAAACCATAAAGGCAGGGTAACGCTCACTCGTGACTCCAAAGTCCAAAAATGTTCCACCGATCATATGAATCTGTGTCAGATCGTTCTTAGCCTCACAACTGATTCCTTCTGGTTTGAAACGAGGGCTCACGTCCAAAGGATCCACTTCTTTGTTGTGGCGCTCGAGGATCTGCGTTAACTTTTCCAAAACGTTCTTCGTGATCTTTCCAACCGCAACTATTTCGACATTTCCATAGTGCGTAGAATGAAAATTGAGTACTCTATGCCTCGTGAGTTTCTCAACAGTTTCTTTGTAACCAATCACCGGCCTCGAATAAGGTTCCTCGAGGTATGTCTCCGCGAAGAGATCCTGAACTCTGCTCTCGTAGTCCTCATCGTAGGTCTTTATTTCCTCCACGATGACGGATTTTTCAAGTTCGATCGATCTCTCATCGAAAAGCGGACGAAAAACGATCTCCGACAGCACTTCAATCGCTCTCTCGTGATGGCTGTAAGGTACCTTCGCAAGATACACCGTGAAATCTTTGGTTGTGAAAGCGTTGAGGCCGCCCCCCACGACCTCCAGACTGAATTTCAGCGTGAATTCATCGAACTTCTCCGTCCCTTTGAACGCAACGTGTTCAATGAGATGGGCAACACCAGCCTCATTTGGTGATTCGCTCGCAGAGCCAGCCGGTACAACGAACGCAAGAGATAGAGTTTTGACAGATGGAACGGGCACGAAATGAAAGTGCCCATTTCGAACTGGTAGCGTTTCAATTTTCATGCGATGTATCCCCCGTGTTAGTCTGAGCCTGACCGCGGATTTCTCCTGCTACGAGTTTGATCTCTTTCGTCTCTGTGAAACCTTTCCGGCCTTGAATGAGAGGTTCTTCTCTCTTCTGTTTCTCCTTTCGCCACCTCCTCGAACTGGAGCCTACCAAGGTTGTCTATGTTGGACACCTTGACTTTCAGCACGTCACCAATCTTGAGTGCCTTCAAGTTGCTCAGGAGCTTACTTTGATGCAGCAGTCCAATCTTTCCAGCTCCAACTTCGAGAAACACGCCGAATGGTTCTATGCGCGTTATCTTACCTTCAAAGACGTCGCCAACCGCTATCTCCTTGACTATTTCATTTATCCTTTTGATGGCCGCGTCGACCTTTTCCTCGCTGTTACCGATCACGCTCACACGCCCTGTCTCGTCGTCCACCGATATCTGGACGTCGAACTCCTTGATGATACCCTTTATTATTCGTCCTCCAGGCCCGATGACCTCACCGACTTTCATCGGATCGATGATGGTGGTCTTGATGACAGGTGCATAGCTCGAGAGGTTCGATCTTGGCCCGTCGATCGTGCTGTACATCTTGTCGAGCACGAACATTCTCGCCTCTTTTGCCTGCATGAGAGCTTTGTACAAAAGTTCTCTCGAAACTCCGGAAACTTTGCAGTCCATTTGGAATGCCGTGATGCCATCACGCGTCCCGGCGACTTTGAAGTCCATGTCTCCCCAGTGGTCCTCTGCGCCCATGATGTCGGTCAACACGACCGCAGCATCCGGTTCCAAGATCAATCCCATCGCCACACCGGCAACGTGCTTTTTCACAGGAACCCCTGCGTCCATGAGAGCTAAAGAACCCGAACACACGGTTGCCATCGAAGAGGAACCGTTGGACTCCAAGATTTCGGAGACGACCCTTATCGTGTATGGAAATTCGTCCTCGTCTGGCAGAACAAACTTGAGGGCACGCTCCGCCAGATGTCCATGGCCGATCTCTCTTCTGCTCGGTCCTCTCAAAGGTTTGACCTCACCGGTGCAGAAAGGTGGAAAGTTGTAGTGCAGCATGAAACGCTTCGTACCCTCTTCGAGAATCGTGTCGACAATCTGTTCATCCATGGGTGCACCGAGCGTCACGATGCCGAGACTCTGCGTTTCGCCTCTGGTGAACAGTGCCGATCCATGAACTCTCGGAAGCACACTCACCTCGCAGGTTATGGGTCTTATGTCCTTTGGCCCTCTGAGATCGAGTCTTATACCCTCCTCAACGATTATTCTTCTCATTTTGTGCTTCAACAAATCTTCGTACAGATCCTTGAGTTGGATTGCGTACTGATTCAGAAGTTCTTCAGGATACTTCTGTTTCAACTGCTCGACGATGGACTCGTAATATTCGCCTATGGCCTGCGCTCTGGCCTTTTTGCCCTGCGTGAGCAATCTGCTGCGTAACTCGTTCGTGTCCACGAGTGCGCGGAAATCTCCTTCGATATCCTCCGGCAGCTTCACTTCCTCGATCTGCACCTTGGTCACGTTGAACTCGCTGAGAATATCCTGCTCAAATTCGACGATCTGCCTGATCGCATCGTGAGCCTTGAAGAGCACTTCAACCATTTGTTCTTCGCTGACCTCTTTTGCCTCACCCTCCACCATGGTTATGGCGTCTGCCGTGCCCGCAACGACGATGTCCAGAGAACTTCTCTCGAGCTCTTCCTCGCTGGGGAAGAAAACAACCTGTCCGTCGACGAGACCGACCCTCACCGCAGCGACAACGCCGTTGAAGGGAATGTCCGACAAGTTCAACGCCAAAGAGGCCGCCATCACGCCCACGACATCCGGTGGGTTGCCAGGATCCGCGGAAAGCACAGTCACAACGACCTGAACCTCGTTGCGCAGGTGCTTCGGGAAAAGGGGCCTTATAGGTCTATCGATCGTTCGTGCCGAGAGGATCGCCGTTTCACTCGGCTTTCCCTCACGCTTCACGAATCCACCGGGTATTTTGCCTGCCGCATAGAAGCGCTCCTGGAATTCAACCGTGAGTGGTACGAAGTCGATACCTTCGACTGCCTGATCTGACATGACCGCAGTTGCAAGCACGGAGGTGTCTCCGATCCTTGCAAGAACAGCACCGTTGGCTTGTTTGGCCAACCTTCCGTGCTCCACGTAGAATTCTCTACCCAAAATGACACGTCGCCAGTATTTCAAAACCATCACCTCTCAACACGAAACTAAAAGCGGGCCAGCGCCCGCCCTCGTTTCGTCTCGTTTTTTCATTTCCTCAGGTTCAACTTCTCGATCAAATTTCTGTAGGACTCAGGGTTCGCTCTCTTCAGATACCTCAACATCTTCCTTCTTCTTCCGACCATCTTCATCAGGCCTCTTCTGGAATGGAAGTCCTTCGGATGGGCCTTCAAATGCTCGGTCAAATGGTTGATCCTTGCTGTGAGCAACGCAATTTGGACCTCCACCGAGCCCGTGTCCTTCTCGTTGATTCTGAACTGCTCGATGATCTGTTGCTTCTGCTCCTTGTCCACAAGCACACCTCCGTCTGCTCAGCCTTCAGCCCAGAAGGGGTCTGCGCCCACATCCGAGCCGAGGTCTGGAGCGGGCGACGGGGGTCGAACCCGCGGCCCTCAGCTTGGGAAGCTGATGCTCTACCACTGAGCTACGCCCGCTCACCAAACATTATTATACCATCGATCGGCGGACAGTGAACATACCATTTTCAATTTTCCACATCAAAGCTTTCAGATCTTGTTAGATTCTTCTTCGAGCATTTTAAGGACTCGTTCTGCGTTTTTGTCCTCTAAGATCAATCTGAAGAACTCGTACGCCTGCAGATCTGTCTCGTCCGTTCTGTTCAGAAAGTACGCTTTGACCTTTGTCTTGAAGAGCTCTTTTTCCTCATCGGACATCGAAGCAACGTGCTTGACGATCTCGAGCAACGAACGATCCTGAACGCAAACACTCGCGATCTGCAGGAGTACATCTTCCATCCATCAGCTCTGCTTGGTCGTCACGAACACCTTGAAGGATATACCCGTGCGCGTTTCGTTTTCGATCTTGGCCTCCATGAAACCGGGCACCATGTAGATATCCTTATCGTTCTCGTTGAGGAATCTCCTGGCTACGGCAATCGCTTTGACGGCTTGGTTCACGGCCCCCGCACCTATCGCCTGGATCTCAACTCTGTCGGCCTTCGATAAAGCGCCTGCTATGGCTCCTGCAACCTTGTTGGGGTTCGAACTCGAACTGACTTTCAAAATCTCCATTCGACCAATCCTCCTTGATCTGTAAAGAATCTCATGCACAACACCTTTTGGTGCTGTGCTACGAGTGATTTTACCACATATTTATGCTATTTCAACCGCACGCAAATATTTGGCTGCCTCTTCCGGTGGCATGGGATTTATATAAAATCCCGATCCCCACTCGAATCCCGCAACGTTCGTCAGGCGTGGAACAATTTCCAAATGCCAGTGATAGTATCCCTCTCCTTCGTTGTCGGTTGGTGCCGTGTGTAACATGAAATTGTACGGCGGGTTGTCCAAGGCAACAAAGATACGATAGAGAGTGTTCTTCAATATCTTCGCAAAGTTCTTCACTTCTCTCTCGTTTATGTCACCAAAACTGTGCGCGTGACGTTTCGGAAGTATCCAGGTTTCGCAAGGGAACCTCGCAGCGAAAGGCTCTAACGAAACGAAATCTTCGTTTTCTTCAACGATTCGCTCTTTCCTCTCCAGTTCCTGACTGACAATGTCGCAGAAAACGCATCTTTCCTTGTAAGAATAGTATTCCTTGGAACCCGACAACTCCTCCTGTACTCTCTTTGGAACTATGGGCAACGCTATGAGTTGACTGTGCGGATGCTGTAGAGACGCTCCTGCATCGCGACCATGGTTCTTGAAAATCAAAATGTATTCAACCCTCTTGTCCGCTGAGATGCTCTCATATCGATGCTTGTAAGCCCAGACCACTTCCTCCACTTGTTTGTAATCCATCAGCGCAAGGTGTGTGTTGTGATCGGGCGTTTCAACGATCACTTCATGATAACCAAAGCCATCCATCGCGTCGAACATGCCCACACCGTATCTCCTGGGTGAAAGGTTGGGGTTCACCGCCCCAAACTTGTTGGGCACGACCCTCACCCACCAACCGGGGGAGTTGGGTGCGGTGTCTGGCGGCCTGAACGCAAGGACTTCCGGTGGCGTAGTGTGTTCGTTACCGTAGTCGAAAGGGCAGAACGCGGGTTTCTCTTCAACCTTTGGGCGGGCAAAATCGTGCGGCCTTTTGGCCCGCTCTGTGGCTATGATGACCCACCTCTTCAACACAGGGTCTTTCCTGAACTCAGGCATTTCTTTTCCTCCTCACACCCTTCTCTTTTTCAAAGCCTCTTGGTAGATTCTCATGTACTGCTTCGCCGACCGCTCCCAGGACACGTCCGTTTGCATCGCGTTCTGAACGATTTTTTCCCAGTGACGTTTTTCGTTCTTAAAGAAATGGACTGCCTTGGCAATAGCCATGAACAGATGCGCAGGATCGTACTCTCTGAACCCGAAGCCGTTGCCCAGGCCAGTTTCCGGATCGTATTCCTTGACGGTGTCGGCCAGACCGCCGGTGTAACGGACTATCGGGATGGTACCGTACCTCAGACTGTACATTTGACCCAGTCCGCACGGTTCGTAGCGAGAAGGCATCAGGAACATGTCACATCCTGCGTAAATCTTCTGTGCGAGTTCTATGTCGAACTTTATGTTGCTGGAAACTTTGCTCGCATACCTTTTCTGAAGCTGCAGGAACATCTCTTCGTACTTTTTCTCACCCGTACCGAGCACAACGAACTGAAGGTCGAAGAGAAACATATAATCAGCGATTTTCTCGATCAGATCCAGCCCCTTCTGATCGACCAGTCTGTTTATCATACCGATCAGTGGAACTTCCTCTCTCACCGGAAGGTTCAGTTCTTTCTGTAGCATCTTCTTGTTTTCATACTTCTTTTCTATGCTGTTGATGTCGTAGTTGACGTATATTCTTCTGTCCGTCGCAGGATTGAACTCCTCGTAGTCTATCCCGTTCAGTATTCCGTAGAGATCTTCCGACCTGAGTCTCAAAACCCCATCGAGTTTCTCTCCGTACTCTTCCGTCTGTATCTCTTGAGCATAAGTGGGACTCACCGTCGTCACGATGTCGCTGAAGAGGATCCCACCTTTGAGGAAGTTGATCTTTCCGTAGAACTCGAGCCCATCTATGTTGAACAAATAACCCGGCAAGCCAGCGAACTTCATGTAGCTCGGGCTGAAGATGCCTTGATAGCCGAGGTTGTGAATCGTGAAGACGATCGCCGTGCGACTGAAGAACGGATCCACCCTGTAGAGTGTCTTGAGATAGACGGGCACCAGCCCGGTCTGCCAATCGTGCGCGTGCACCACGTCGAACTGTTCCGACAGATGTCTCATGGCTTGAATCGACGCAGCCGAGAAGAATATAGCTTGTTCGGCAAGATCGGGGCCTTCGTAGACGTTCTCCGCGGAGAAGTAATACTCGTTCGCGATGAAATAAACCGTCACGCCAGAGCCAGGAAGCTGTGACTTGTAGAGGTCGAAAGTTTCCTTTGTCTGAACGTTCTCCACAGGAATGGATTTGGCAACCTCACTCAGCTGGTAGCCAAACTTTTGACTGTTCTTGAGCACAACCTTGTGTAAAGGCATGAATATCGTCACCTTCGCCCCACTTCTTTCTACGGCCTTTGGCAGGGCTCCGAGCACGTCTGCAAGACCTCCCACCTTTGCGAAGGGATAAACCTCGTAAGCGATCATCGCAACCTTCACGGTTTTCACCTCGCTGTTGGAATTATAGCATAGTCCTGTTTGGCCCTGAGAAAGATGCCGATAAGATCTTCAAAACCGAGTTGGACAAACAATTTTTTATCTCTCAATCCAACCTTCACATAAGGTCTCAGAGGAAGCTGGTAGGAAAGATGACCATTGAAATCGACCCTCGTCCAGTACTCTTCAGTTTCACCCTGAACCATGCCGAAGCTCAGTGCAAAGCTGTCCAGACCCAAAAAGCCATCGAAACTTCCCAGATCCGTTCTGATCGCGGGTAGAACCATTTGCGTTGAAAAATCCAGTCCCGAGGGCCTTACTTTTCCTCGCACCTCGAACAACAGTTGCTTGAATGCGAATGCCTTCGAAAGTTCGAAACACATATCGGGCAACAATTCAACGGTGAAGGAAAAGTCCGAGAACCTGTGCAGATGTATTCGGCCACCAACGCTTCCATAGGCGTACCCGAGTGCGAATTTCGGTGTCAGTCCGCCGGGTTCGATTACAAGACCCAGCTTTGAGAAGAGCACATCGTTCCTCAGTGCACGATAGTTCGAATCAGACACGATCATGTCGAAAGTAACAGACTCGTTCGTTCCCATGAGAGACATTGTTAAACCGCTCGAGGAACTGAACGTCAGGTTGGCCCAGTGAGATCTCATCGTCTTGAGAAAGGCGAGTGTTGCGATGTTGTCGGTCAAATCGTCCCAGAAGCCCATGCACACACCCACACCCAAATCGTCCCCGACAAGATCAATGTAAGGAAAAGGTAGAGCGAACCTGAACTTCATTGAATCGCGAATCTTTTTTGAAGTCAGTGTCGTTTCCTCGAGTTTTGAACCGGTCGTGATCAACGTTTCAGTCACGACAGCATTTCGAAGGATCGTTCCTCCTGGCTCAAAAAAGAGCGCATACCCGCCCGGTAGAGGCTTGATCGAAAAGATCTTGTCTTCCCACTCCACCGCTGCTATACAGTCTTTCACTACCAGTTCATAAACCCGGTTCGTGGATAGATCGAGCTTGTGAGCGCGGAGTTCTCCGTTCGTTTCTGCTACATAATAGAGCGTGTCGTTAACAATGACTGGTGAGAGCTTAGCTTTCCCGTCCTTCGTCAACCTTGCCAGAGTGCCGTTCTTGAGCAGGTAAAGATCGATGCCGCTTGCCTGCTTAGCCGTGAACACGATGCAGTCTTTCGACGATGCTATCTGTAGTGGAACGATCCCCTGGGGAATCTGAAGCTCTTGTTTAGAAGACGTCTTTGAATTGAAAATCTCTATCTTCCTGACATCGTTGTGTTGAACGATCAGTATGAGCCTGTCATCATCCAACCAAGCCACGTCGATAACGTGCTCGATGCTCGTTTCTCTCAGAGCGCCTTTCCACAAGTACAACCTGTTGACGTACCTTCCGTTTTTCACGGTTCTTCTGACGATCGCCAGCTCTCGTTTCGAGTTGACCGCAAAACTCACGATGCTGGAAACTTCAACGAGTTTGTGGTTCCTACCCTCAAAGATGTCGTAGAAGTAAATCGCGCTTGCTTCGTCGTACCCGCTGAAGGCGTAGTACACTCTCCAGAGCTCCACATTGAGCTTGCTCGGGATAAGCGACAAATTCGTCAATCTTTCTCCTTGTACGTCAGCTTCTGCAGTCAACCAACTTCGAACCTCCTCGGACGAGGCGAACCGTCTCAAGTGCCTGAAGAAAGTCGCGAATGGATCGTTCGAAAAAGCTTCGATCAGTTGGTTCACAGCACCCTGTCTTTTCTTTTCGAGAGACTCCAAGAGCGTGTATCCCAGCGTGTAACTCGCCCCGCCGGGTGTGAAGCGGACCGTGTTGATGGAAGAAGCGAACTTCAGACCTATATCGCTGGCCAACGCGTTTTTCCTGTACAGCTCGAACAGCACATCGTTCGCCCTGCCCTCACCTTCCTTGGATTCATGCATGATCGCCACGCCTTCGTGAAGGTACAAAGGCGTCAAGACCGATTGGACCGCCGCTGCTACAGCGTGACCGAAGAACTCCAACCAGTCGATGTACGGAGAGAACTGGTTTGCCAGGAAAATGTGTGCGAGCTCGTGAACGAAGCAGAAGACGACCCAATCTTCATATTTGGGGGTGAACTGATAAGGGTTCATATCGCTCACGTAGATGACGATCGTGTTGTTAACCGTGTTGGCGTAACCGTTGGAAAGATCAGATCTGAGTAAATAGACCCTTGGTCTCGTACGTGGTGGACTTTTGAACTCCAGCATGAAGCGTTCAAAAATCTCGTCAGCCACTCGATGAAGTCTGTGCGCCGCCAGTTCCAAGCCATCGTCGTAGAGTATGTCCAAATGCTTCGTCGATACCGCGTTGAAAGTGCCCGCCGCCCACAACGACGAACACGAAACGAGAATTAGCAAGATCAATTTCTTCATACTTCCTTCTCCAGCCTCTTGGTTATGTAGTTCACAACGACTTCGATCGCCCTGTCGTTGTGACCACCCTTTGGCACTATGATGTCCGCGTAACGTTTCGTTGGCTCAACGTACGCATCGTGCATGGGTTTGACTGTTCGCAAGTACTGGTTCACAACGCTCTCGACACTCCTTCCCCTCTCTTTCACGTCGCGCATCAGCCTGCGTATGAACCTGATATCGCTCTCCGTATCCACGTACAGAGAAAGCTCGTAAAGTTCTCTGAGCTCCTCATAATACAGCGCGAAAATACCTTCAACCAGGATCACTTTCTTCGGAACGAAATTCAGCGTTTCAACCTTTCTGGTGTACGTGACGAAATCGTACGTGGGGATCTGGACGGCCTCGCCATGGAGTAACTTTCGAAGGTGTTCAACAAGCAATCGATGCTCTATCACGTCCGGATGATCGTAGTTCACCAACCTCCGTTCCTCTATTGGTAAATGGCTCATGTCCTTGTAGTAGTTGTCCATGGGTAAGATCGCGCACCTTTCTTCACCCAGAGAATGAACTATCCTTTTCGCGACGGTCGTTTTTCCCGATCCTGTTCCACCGCCTATGCCGATGAGAACCAACGCCTACCCTCCCCGAACCGACAAACTGTTTGAGATTTGATTTTCCCATAGCTTCAAAGGATTTGCCAGACATGAGCGACATCTCAGATTCTGCTCCGCGACAACACATCTTCAACATATATGCTACAATAAATTTTGATGTTCATCCCAATCTCACGAATGAAAACGGTTTTTGCGGGTTTAAGTCGATACAGCGCTCTTCGGGTGGCGTTAATAATCGTGATTTTTTTGTACGAGGACGTACGTTCAGAACCTGTTCAGGAAGGTGATCTTGCTTGGTGAGGGAAGTGTTCAGAGAAAGGATCAATACGCTGAGAAAGCTCATCGAAGAGGAGCAGGCCGAAGCGTTGCTGATCTCACGCTGCGACAACTTCGCCTGGGCCACACTCGGTGCGAGGAACTACGTGACTATCAACAGCGAGGTTGGAAGCGTTCATCTTCTGCTCGTGGAAGATTCGATCTACATCCTCACAAACAACATCGAACGAAAGAGGATCGAGCAGGAAGAGTTGAACGAAGACGTTCTGGGCGATGTGGAGTTCGCCGAGTACATGTGGTCCAAGGATCTGTGGGACGTGCTCAAATCCTTCGTTCAAGGGAAAAAACTCCTCTCCGACACTGGCTGGTTCGATTCGAAGAACGTCTCCGACCAGCTGAAGAACTTCAGGCTCGTCATGAGTGAGCCGGAGATCGAAACCTACAGATGGCTTGGTGCCAACTGCGACGAGATCTTCTCCAACACGATGTTGAAGTTTTCACCCGAGATGACGGAATTGCAAGTTCAAGCGGAAATGTCGAAGGCGTTCTTCGAACGCGGTATCGAACCGATACTCATCTTGGTGTTCGGTGAGGAGAGTGCACAGCTGTACAGACACAACCTTTCCAGGAACGTGAGGGTCGGAAAGAAGCTCTTCGTGAGCGTGTGCGTCAGAAAGAAAGGCTTGGTTCTCTCCTCAACGAGATCCGTTCTGTTCGGTAGAGACGAAGATTGGATCAAACAACACAGAGACAACTGTTACGTCGAAGCGGCGGCACTCGCAAGTTCAAAACCTGGCAAGAAATTGAGCGAGGTGTTCGAAGAAATCAAGAAGGCTTACATAACTGTGAACAAACCGCACGAGTGGTTCTTGCACCATCAAGGTGGGCTTGCAGGTTACAACGCGCGTGAAGTAATAGCGAACGAAGATACTGATTATTCCTTGAAGGCTGGAAACGTCGTGGCGTGGAATCCAACAATAACCGGCACGAAGTCCGAAGATACGTTCTTGGTCCTCGAAGATGGTTTGGAATGTTTCTCCTATCCCGAGTCGAGTCGTTGGCCCGCGCTGAATTTGCAAATCGGCTCGTTAACGCTGAAAAGGCCTGACATAGTTGTACTGTGAGGAGGAGTAGAAATGTACTCGTTCATATTCGAACTCTTCTGGATGATCTTCATTCTCAGCATGTTCATCCCGTTCTTCAAAGCTTACAGTCAAAGGAGTGCGAGAGAAACTTTGATAAGACAGCTCGAGGTGAAACGCAAGAGCAGAGTTATAACGCTCATTCACAGGCAAGAATCGATGAGCTTCTTCGGCCTCACCTTCGGAAGGTATATAACCATAGAAGATTCCGAAGAAATCTTGAGGGCGATAAAGCTGACCCCACCAGACATGCCGATCGATTTGATCCTGCACACCCCCGGTGGTTTGGTGTTGGCAGCAGAGCAAATTGCCCGTGCCCTGGTCAAGCACAAAGGCAAGGTCACCGTCTTTGTTCCACACTACGCGATGTCGGGTGGAACCATGATAGCCCTGGCTGCGGATGAAATAGTCATGGATCCAAATGCGGTGCTTGGACCACTGGATCCACAACTGGGTGGTTATCCTGCGCCTTCGATACTGAGCGTGCTCGAAAAGAAAGACATCAACGAAATAGACGATCAAACTTTGATCCTTGCCGATATCGCCAAGAAGGCCATGAACCAGGTGATGGACTTCGTGACGTGTCTGTTGAAGGAAAAGGTCGGTGAAGAGAAAGCCAAACAACTGGCAGAGACTCTTTGTAGTGGCAAATGGACCCACGATTATCCTCTGACCGTGGATGCGCTCAAGCAGATGGGAATACCCGTTTCTGAAAACATGCCACAGGAAGTCTATCAGCTCATGGACCTCTACAAACAAACCGAACAGAGAAGACCATCGGTTCAGTACATACCGGTCCCGTACAGGGGTGGGGAGAGAGGCACGAGTCAAGAATCGAGGAAAAATTCTTGAGGCTCATGCCGATAGAGCTTTGGTTGGCTCCAAGCTGGTCTTCTGTTTTTGCTTCACCCCCAGAAAAACTGTAGTGGATCAAATTTCTATTTTTCAGCATCACTCACCACGGCGTACTTCAGACCCCTCTTTTTGGCATAGTACATCGCCATGTCCGCAAGCCTTATCAATTGATCGAGCTCTTGTGCATCGTCTGGATAGATCGCAACTCCCACGTTCACACCGACCTGGAAACTCTTGTCATCCAGTTGAATCGGTTCTTCAACGATCTGGAATACCCTGTCCAAAAGCTGTGACAGGTTGTTTTCGTCGCAGTCGTACAACAACGCAACGAACTCGTCTCCACCGAACCTCGCAACAACGTCGCTCTCTCTGAAAACTTTCTCGAGTCTCGAACCGAGGACCTTCAAAACGAGATCGCCCGTCTCGTGGCCATATTTGTCGTTGATGTTTTTGAACCAGCAAAGATCCAAGAACAAAAGTGCGACCTTCTTTCGTTCCCTCTTCGCCAAAGACAGAAGTTTTTCGCCGTACTCTTCGAAGGCTCTTCTGTTCAACAAACCAGTCAGTGGATCGTGGTTGTACAAATACTCCATCATCTTCTGCTGTTGCATGATCTGCTCGTCCTGTTTGATCTTGAGGAAAACCATGCCGACGTAGTTCGCAAAAAGTTTTGCAATCTGGAGAGATTCTTCGTCGAAGGCGTCTTCCCGTTCGAAGTTTTCCAGATTGAAGCTCAAAACGATCTCGTTTCCTATCTGAACCGGCACGACCAAACTGCACATGATCTCTTCAACTCTGCCATGCTTTTTCAGAATCTCCAATGTCTTCTCATCTTCTCTGTTGAAATTCACCATATCGCTCTTCTTCTTTATGGGTTTTTCGAGCCATTTCTTTTGAACTGACTCAGGATACTCGATCTTCGAGAGGCCTTCGAGATCGTACCCAACCGCTGCGACGTAAACGTGTTTGTCTTGCTTTTTGAGCAGAACGCTCCCAGCTTGAGCGTTTGGGACAACCTCTATGGCTTTCTCGAGGATCAGTTGATAGAGCTTCTCTCCATTTTGACCCTTCAAATAGTACTCGCTGATCTGCGTCAGCGCTTCGTGGAGCTTTCTGAACTTCCTCTCTCGAGACAAGTTGATCCTCAGACGAACCATCTGAACAGCCAAGAAAGTTCCCACAGCGAGAAGAACGGATGAAAAGATCGAGAAGCTGTCCAAAGCCGATTTGCGTAGTTTGTATCTCAGACCGTACACGAATTCTTTCCCCGTCGGAGAGATCCGAATATGAGTCACACCGAATTTGTCCAACAACTTTTGCGCATCGACAACCGCGAGCACGAGTTTATCCGACACGAAATCGCTGAGATCGTCGTTGTAGACTTTGAAATACATGTGGAGTTTTCCGTTCTTCGAATCGATCTTGAAATAATCGAAATCTCCCGACTCGTTCAGGACCTTCACTTCTTCGATCTCTGGAAAGTAAGACTTCAGTTCCTCAAACAAGATCGAAGCTTCCTCCAAGTTATCTTCACTCAAAAGCTCGTACATCTCGGACCATTGAAAGTAAGACAAGCTCAAACAATTGGCGTAATCTTTCACCGACTCGGCGAAAAGCACTCCCAACTCTTGCACGTAGCTTTCAAAGTGTGACTCGGCACTGAGATGGAAGATCGTCACCAAAACAACGAACACTAAGAGTGCCACTAACAACGGTATGAACTTCGACATTCCTTCACCCCACTCACGAATCATTCATACCAGAGGCATCGCTCTCTTTCAGTGAGTATAATAACGCGCTGAGCTTGCAACTTTCGACACCTATCACGAGGCAACCACGACGAGCCTCTTGGCGTTCAGATCGTAAGCTGTCCCGTCCAGCGAACCGTACAGTTCAACGTTCGAAAAACCACACGTTTGAAGCATCATCTTCAACTCTTGTCCACTGTACACATAGTGTTCCAGACTGTACACTTTGTACTCACCAGCCTCCAGAACGATCCATTGATTCCTCATTCTCGCCATGCCTGGCTCGAAACTGTGTTTCTCTATGAGCATCTTTGAACCTTGCTCACTCACGACTGAGTCTCTGTAGTTTAGTAGGAGCACTTCTTTTGACACCATTTCCATCAGTAACTTACCATCATTTTTCAAACTCTTCTTGATGTTTCTCAACACCTTCATGTTTTCTTCCTGATCTTCGAAGTACCCGAACGAAGTGAACATGTTGATCACAAGATCGAAATGATTTGGCCTAACGAAGTCTCTCATGTCAGCATGGACGAACTCCACGTTGTCAAGGTCTGAGCACAATTCTTTGGCTTTGTCCAGAAGAAAGCTTGACGCATCGACAGCGGTCACGTTGAATCCAAGCCTTGCAAACTCAAAGGCATGCCTTCCTGGCCCACAACAAAGATCGAGGACGTTTCCACTTCGAATACCACTCAATGTAACGATTCTTTCTACTTCTTCTTTCGCTGATTGGAAACGGGCTGGTCGAAACAGCCAATCGTACATGTCTTTCCAGAAATCTTCGTTCGCGAACCAACTCACACTCCTCACCCCCTTTGTATCGGAAAGTATAACATTTTCTCATCTCAATCTGAAATCGAATCTTTCCTTGAATGTGTGCCTCTCGCTTGACAGTTTTCAAAACAGCATGATAGAATAAGTGCCAATAACTTCTGTTTAGGAGGTGAGGTGTGAGTGCGTAGGTTTGTGGTGTTACTCGCGGTTCTTCTCTCTGTGGCCATCTTCGCGGCGAAGTACGGAGGCACAGTGAGGTTTCTCATCGGAGTGGACGTCACCACACTTTTGCCCGGCAACATCCCAGATTCGATCAGCACCATCGTTGGGATGCACATCTTCGAAGGGCTCGTCGACTATGATGAGAACCTCAGAATCATCCCCGTGCTCGCCGAGAGATGGGAAATCCTTGACAACGGTACCGCCTACGTCTTTCATCTTCGCAAGAACGTCAAGTTCCACGACGGAGCAGATTTCAACGCTCACGCTGTGAAGAAGAACTTCGACTATCTCTTCTCCGCGAACCTCAGAAACGTTGGTCAGTACAAAGGCATCATCAAGGAAGTTCAAGTGATCGACGACTACACGGTCAAGATCGTGCTTTTCCAGCCGAACTCGACCTTCCTCTACAGGCTCGCTCAGTCGACCGGTTGGATGGTCTCACCGCAGGCCATCGAAAAGTTCGGACACGATCCAGCACTGATGTCTAAGAACCCCATAGGCACTGGTCCATTCATGTTCAAAGAATGGAAGGCCGGAGAGAGCGTCGAGCTTGTGAAGAATCCCAACTACTGGCGTCAGGGTTTGCCTTATCTGGACAGAATAATCTTCAGAGTCGTAGCGGAGGACGTCTCACGCGTGAACCAAGTCAGGGCGGGGGACGCAGACTTCATGTACAACCCACCACCCGCTCTGTTTGCGGCACTTCAGCAGGACAAATCGCTGAAAGTCGAGGTCGTGCCAACCGTGAGGACGATCTTCATAGGTTTGAACACTTCCAGAGCTCCTCTGAACGACGTGAGGGTCAGGCAAGCGCTCAACTACGCTGTGGACAAAGAAAAGCTCTGCAGGGTACTCATGAAAGGCCTTGCAAAGCCGTCGGATTCACCGCTTTCGAGCAGGACTTTCGGTTATTTCTCAACGGGAGGTTATCCATACGATCCTAACAAAGCGAAACAACTGTTGAAAGAAGCCGGTTATGAGAATCTCAAGCTCGAACTCATAACACCGAAAGGAAGATACCTAAACGATTACGAAACCGCGGTGGCCATCCAGGGTATGCTCAAAGAGGTGGGCGTCACGGTGGACGTGAAGCCGATGGAATGGGGAAGCTACGTAAGCAAGATACTTTCAAGAAAACCCGAAGATTGGGACTATCAGATGTTCTTACTCGGCTGGGCTCCTGGAACCGCGGAGGGTCACCAGGTGTTGTTCCCCCTCTTCCACTCTTCAAACCGCATGGACAGTCCGAACGCGACGATGCGTTACAACAACTACTTCTACAGCAACCCAAAGGTTGACGAGCTCATAGACAAGATCGCGGTGGAAACAGACGAGAAAAAGCTTTTAGAATATTTCAAGGAAGCACAAAAGCTCGTTGTTCAGGATGCTCCTTGGATCTTCCTCTACGAAATGAACATCGCTGCGGTGATGCGCAAAGAATTACAGGGCGTCAAAATCTATCCCACCGAACGTGTGAGCTTGGCAGAAGCTTGGATCGATCGTTGACATCGAGGGTGGCACCCGCCACCCTCATTGAAGGAAGGTGATCAGCCTTGCTCAAGTTCGTCGTCAGAAGACTTCTGCTTCTGATACCTGTTGTCATAGGTGTTTCAATAGTTTCTTTCTCCATCATGCACATGATTCCGGGTGATCCGGCGCGCATCATCGCTGGTGAAGGTGCGACGGTCGAGGACATCATGTCGATACGTATAAAGTACGGTCTGGACAGACCTCTAATCGAGCAATACCTCAGATTCATGAAGGGAATAATCACGAACGATCTGAGATCCATCAGAACAGAAAGGCCCATACTCACCGAGTTGCTTCCAAGATTCGCAAACACGGCTCAGCTCGCGCTCGTGAGCATAATCATCTCCTCCGTGATTGGTGTGACGCTCGGCATCGTGTCGGCGGTGAAACGGAACAGCTGGATCGACACGTTCTCCATGGTCTTCTCACTCGTGGGTGTTTCGATGCCAATCTTCTGGCTCGGAATTCTTCTGATCATTCTCTTCGCGGTCACACTCAGATGGCTTCCATCTGGCGGAAAGGGTGGTATAGAGCATTTGATACTGCCGGCGTTGACGCTCGGGCTCGCCACCTCGGCGATCATAGCGAGGATGACGCGCGCGAGCGTGCTCGAGGTGTTGAACCAAGATTACGTGAGAACCGTCGTGGCGTTCGGTCTTCCTAAGAGAAAAGTGATTTACAAATACGTTCTGAGGAATGCGTTGATCCCTGTTGTGACCGTGATAGGGCTTCAGTTCGGATACCTTCTGGGTGGTGCGGTGCTCACTGAGAGCGTCTTCGGATGGCCCGGTCTTGGAAGGTTCGTGGTCGACTCGATCTTCAGCAGAGACTACATCGCGGTACAAGTTGGAATAATGATGATCGCAACAACCTTCGTGCTCGTGAACCTACTCGTGGACCTTGTGTATGCACTCATAGACCCAAGGTTGAGGCGAGGTTGATGCGCATGAAGAGGAGAACTTCTTCCTTGATCATACTCAAACGCATGGCGAGGAACAAAGGTGCGATCTTCGGTTTGATCGTCGTTCTTCTCATCGTTTTCGTGGCCATCTTTGCACCTGTCATTGCCCCGAAGGATCCTTACAAACAAGATCTTTTGGCAAGTTTGGAACCACCGTCTTGGAAACATCCCTTCGGCACGGACGTGTTTGGAAGGGACGTGTTGAGCAGAGTGATCTACGGAGCAAGGACTTCCCTCTCCATTTCGTCGCTCGCTGTACTGATAGCCTTCATCCTTGGAGCAACGGTTGGTACGATCGCTGGTTACTTCGGTGGCGTGTTGGACGAAGTGTTGATGAGAATCCTCGACGTGCTCATGGCGTTTCCTGACATACTTTTGGCCATCGCGATAGTCGCCGCACTGGGTCCTGGAAAGATCAATCTGGTGGTGGCGATCGCGATATATTCCTTCCCACAGTTTGCAAGGGTCATGCGCGCTTCCGCGTTGACGATCAAAAGTTCCGAGTACGTAGAAGCGGCAAAAGCGATCGGTGAATCTAACCTCTCCATAATGGTGCGATACGTTCTGCCCAACGCACTGGCACCGCTGCTCGTTCAGGCAACGTTGAGAATGGCGACCGCTGTGCTCACCATCTCAGGCTTGAGCTTTTTGGGGCTCGGAGTGAAACCACCCGAGGCCGAATGGGGAACCGACCTTGCCATGGCGAGGGTGTATCTTGAAATAGCGCCACATCTGGGCATATTCCCAGGCCTGGCGTTGTTCATAACGGTGCTCGGTTTTAACCTCTTCGGCGACGGCTTGAACGACGCGCTGAACCCTCGCCTGAAGGACAGGTGATGAGCATGAAGGAGCTTTTGAGAATAGAGAACTTGAGACTCTACTTCGACACCGAAGAAGGAACTGTCAAGGCTCTGGAAGATGTGAATTTGAGCGTGAAAGAGGGAGAGATCGTCGGTGTCGTGGGCGAAACGGGCAGTGGTAAGTCCATAACGGCGATGAGCATCCTCAAACTCATACCCTCTCCACCTGCGAGGATGCTCTCTGGCAAGATCTGGTTCGATGGTCAGGAAATAAGCTCCTTCGACGAGGAAAAAATGAGAGAAATTCGCGGTAAAAAGATCGCGATGATATTCCAAGAGCCTATGACCTCACTGAATCCCACCTTCACCGTTGGAGAGCAACTCTGCGACGTGCTCATGACTCACGAGAAGATCGAGAAAAAACAGGCGATCGAGAAAATAATCGAAGTCTTCAAACTGGTGAGGATGCAGGATCCTGTGGCACTTCTGGACAAGTATCCTCATCAACTTTCTGGAGGCATGCGCCAGCGCGTGATGATCGCCATGGCGCTTCTGTGCAATCCAAAGCTTTTGATCGCGGACGAAGCGACCACGGCGTTGGATGTCACCATACAAGCACAGATCCTCGGGTTGATCAAGCGAATGAACGAACAACTCAAACTCAGCGTTCTGCTCATCACCCACAACTTTGGCATAGTCGCTCAAATCTGCGACAAGGTCGCGGTCATGTACGCAGGTTATGTCGTGGAGATCGCCGACATAAAGGAGATCTTCGCCCGTCCTCGTCATCCATACACGCGAGGTCTTCTGAGCGCGATACCTCCAATAGACAGAAAAGTTGAAAGGCTCAGAATTATAGAAGGCAGTGTGCCAAACCTCATCGAGCCACCCAGTGGGTGTCGTTTCCATCCCAGGTGTGAGAGGTTCGTGCCGGGCGTGTGCGACGTCGAAGCGCCGAAGCTTGCGGGCGATGAACACATGGTTGCGTGTTTCAACCCGTACAACGGTGGTGGTAGCAGATGAAGCTGCTGAAGGTTGAAAGACTAATCAAGGACTTTTCGATCAAACTGGGATTCTTCGGTGGCAAACACGTGATAAGACCAATCAACGATGTTTCTTTCGAGATAGACGAAGGTGAGACGCTGGGTGTTGTGGGAGAGTCCGGTTGTGGAAAGACCACGTTGGGCCGGACGGTCATAAGACTCTACGAACCCAGCGGTGGAAAGATCTATTTCGACGGCGTGGAGATCACGAATCTCAAGGAAAGACAGTTCAGGAACTTCAGAAGAAACATGCAGATCGTTTTTCAAGATCCTTTTTCATCTCTCAATCCAAGAATGACAGTCTACGACACGCTCGCAAGACCGTTGCGCATACACAAGGTTGTGTCTAAGTCCGAAGAGAAGGATCTCATCGTTTCAACGCTCGAGAGCGTGGGACTCAAATCAGAGCACCTCGGCAGATTCCCACACGAATTCTCCGGCGGACAGAGACAGAGGATTGCGATCGCAAGAGCTATAATAACCAAACCGAAGTTCATCGTTTTGGACGAACCAACCAGTGCGCTCGACGTTTCCGTTCAAGCCCAGATAGCGAACCTGTTGAAGGAGCTCAAGCAAAAACTGAAGCTGACGTATCTTTTCATCTCCCACGATCTTTCCGTCATCCAGTTTTTGAGTGACAAGATCGCGGTGATGTACCTCGGACAGATCGTGGAGATGGGAACAGCAGAGACTGTGATCAGAGAAACGCTCCATCCTTACACAAAACTCTTGTTCAGTTCGATTCCCGTCCCGGATCCAGAAAAAAGAATGAAGTTTTCCATCGATGTCAGCGAGGTACCGTCGCTGGCGAACATCACCAAGGGTTGTCCGTTCTTCGATAGGTGTCCTTCAAGGATGAAAGAATGTAAGGAGTTCAGGCCGAAGTTGGTGAACGTGAAAGAAGACCATTCCGTCGCGTGCTTCTTGTACCACAGCGAGATACACCAATGAGCGGCTCGCGCCGCTCTTTCTCACAAAAAATGGTGCCACGGACCCACCTTCGACAAGCCCAAACCGAGGCATAACTGAGCTTCCAGCTCCAGCCAGGCTCCCCTGCGGCACACGGTGCTACCGCTTATGGCTGCTTCCTTCCGGACCTGACCAGGTTCACGGCGCACCGTTGCACAGGACCCAGCCTTCATCGCCTTCCGCCCAGTCTGTGTCTCGACATGGACCGCCTCCGGTGGGAGTTCGGCCCCGCGTGTGGCGGATTTCGGGTACAGGGGACCGCCAGCCCCCCGCCTACCGTGACACCAAACATATTATACACGAGCACTCGAACTTCTCGAACGTTTGGTCGATGAAATTGTGTGGTACAATGAGATCAACAAAACTTGGGGGGTGAGACTATGAAACAAGCTGGTTTGTTGGCAGGTGTGGGGCTGTTGTGCTCTTACCTTCTCTCCATGATACCTGGCGCAGGATGGGTCTTCTCGCTCGTCGGACTGGTGTTGTTCCTGGTTGGTGTTCACAAGATCTCACAGTTGACTAACCAGAGGGAGATCTTCAACCTTTTCTTGCTTCCCGTGATCCTCGGCTTCGTCGGGATCACCATAGCCTCCATCATGGTGATCGGTGCAGTGATGCGTACGATGATGACAGGTGGCTTCGGCATCGCTTCGCTCGGAGTTACGACGATTCTGGTGATGGTTGTTTCTGTGGTTCTCTTGATCATCAGCTTGATCTCGTACGTGAAAGCGTACAGATTGCTCGCACAGGTGACGAACATGAACATCTTCAACACCGTGGCGAGCCTGTACAAGTGGGGTGCGATCCTGCTAATCGTGTTCGGTGTCGGTGCGATACTCATGTTCGCAGGCGTGATCGTCGCCATGGTCGGTTTCTTCTCGATGGAGGAAAGATCTGCATCTCAGTAGCGAGTTCACTGGGCCGTTTCGTGTTTGCAACGGCACGGTCCGTATGCATATTAATGGGAGCGCTCTCAGAAAGATTGATGTGGCAAGATCCATAGTCTCGATGTGGTCCTCATTTTAATTCATCGTGAGACGTGTGCTCCTGAGTACTCTGTGGATTTTAGAAAGATGAAAACGTTCTCTAAACAGATTCGGATCTTGAACAGTGAGAGCTTCTTCACGAAAAACGATCGAGAAAGTCCTCCTGACGGAGGCCTTTTTTCATTCCAAAACGATTCAGAGCTTGAGCGCCCTCATGTAACCCATTGACGTCGCATATTGGATCGATCTGGTCCAACCGCTGCAATCACCTATCACGTGCAAATGTTCCACCACATCGTTACAGAACTTGTTGGAGTAGAATTTCACCTCAACCGCGTACAGCAAATTGTCGAAGTACGCAACACCTCTTATCACTCGATCGAGGTTGTC
>Ga0071330_1066869_pt1 | contig 40219 bp, 42 predicted proteins | sample GBScel77sediment_FD_63802 | JGI IMG/M metagenome (GOLD analysis project Ga0071330, IMG submission 63802) | Hot spring sediment microbial communities from Great Boiling Spring, Nevada - Cellulolytic enrichment Sediment 77C v2 (version 2) | ecosystem: Environmental > Aquatic > Thermal springs >...
ATCGTCCCACCCGCGAATACTGTGGAGATGATAGGTAAGAGAAGGGAATAAGAGAAAGCTGGAGAAATAAAGTGCTTAGACTGGTGGCTCTGCTACAAAAAGATAGAATACTAGCACAGCCCCCCTCCTTTTTTCTTCGTAGGAAATCCACCTCTCCATAAAGCTTAAAGGTGTTGCGGGTTAGCACCTTTAGCTATGAAGAAGACATACCCTCTTTATTACGGTGGTGTAAAACAGAGGTTCGCTAGGTCTGTCGTCGTCGGAGATCTAATCTTTCTGTCAGGCTCCAGCGGCAGAACCCTCGAAACTGGAGAGGTCTCGTCACTTGATGTAAGGGAGCAGACTTGGGTCGCTTTAGAGAAGATCAGATTGGCGCTAGAAGAGGCTGGCTCAAGTATGGATTACATAGTGAAGACCGTCATCTACCTTAAGGATATGAAAGACTATGAGGCGGTTCGTGAAACAGAAGAACGATATTATGAGAAGTACGCCCCCTCTCTGCTAGAAGAAAGGCCGGCAAGCACATGTGTTCAAGTTGTTTCGCTCTCGAAGCCAAACATGCTGGTCGAGATAGACGTGATAGCGACCTTCCCACCTAAGAGAAAAAGAAGAAAGGGGTAAACGATAAAGAGTTTTCCAAATCTTTCTTCTTTTCGCTACGCTAAGAGCGAGTCTCCCTCCTCTTTCTTTCATCGAATTTAGCGGCTTCTTGCTCCAATATCTCCTGAACCTTCTGAAAGTAGAGCCTTGTGGCGAAGGGCATCTGTGGTAGATACTCCTCTATTACATCAAGCAGACACGGTACCACTCTCCTTGACGCTTTAATGTGAAACTTCATTGTGAGAATAGGGTCACGCTCAACAGAGATCGTATCCCTCAACTCATCTGGGCAGATCTCTTTAGCCCTCGCCACTATAAGGTCATACCAAGAAGCGAGCAGATCTGGGTCTAAGCCGCTCTTAACATCCTCTATTATGGCGGTAAGCTTCTCTAACACCTTTATCTCGATGCCCTCGCTCAACCCATTGTATAGGATGCCTACCCCTCCAATAAGGTGGTTAATCGAGGAATATAGACAGAGGAGCGTAAAATAATTAGAGCAGATCAGCATCGCTTAGCAGTTAGCTCACGCTCCGCTTCTTCAATATCTTTATGGACATCTATGGAGCGCCAGAAGCAGTCCTTGTAGCGCACAGCCTTAAGAAGACCTTTTGCCGCAAGCTCCGGGAAGGTTGTGGTTTCGATGTTACTCTTCTCCTTCAAATAAGGGAAGATTTCGGCGCTTAAGCAGTAGATACCAGCGTTTATCCAATATGTGTATAGAATTGGTTTTTCGACAAAACTCGTTACCACATCCCTCTCGTCTGTGTTGATTATGCCGTAAGGTGAGCGTAGGGGTACAAGTGCCAACGCACCAACATACCCCTCAACACTGTTTATAAGGGGCTTCGGGTCGAGGTCTGTAAGTATATCACCATTCAACACGAGGAAATGCTTATCCCCTCTAAGAAGGTGCTCAGCATTCAATATAGCGCCTCCGGTACCGAGAGGCTCATCCTCCACAACATATCCAACACGCACACCGAACTTCCTACCATTACCTAGATATTCAATTATCTTCTCCTTCAAGAACCCTATACACAATATTACATCCTCAACCCCGTGGCTGCGGAGCCACTCAATCTGCCTAACCAAGATCGGCTTACCGCAGATTTCGATCAGAGGCTTAGGGGTGGTGTCTGTGATCGGTTTAAGCCTCTTACCGAAGCCGCCAGCCAAGATAACGGCCTTCACGTAAAACACCCAGCCAACTTTAGATATGACCTCTTACAGATAGATAAATAACTTTTCCTAGGCGTTTTACTCAACATAAAGTAGGCGTGATGCTTTTAGGCTTCTGACTATTGGTGTGCCGACGATCGTTGCCAATATTGCGAGGACAACTCGCTCTATAGGGTAGATGTAGAAGACCGTATTCCAGATCAATAGATATGATTCGGGTTTGACCACACCAAGGTACTGACCAAGGATAACCTCGAAGAGTATGCCGCCTGTAGAGTGTTGAAGCATCGTGCCTATTAAGCTCACCACCACCAACCCCTTAGCCAAGTTAGCAGCCGAAGCCCCCCTAACCCACTCAGCAGCCCTTCTGCTCAGCGGCGAAATAAGCACCGCTAAAGCTACATAGTGCAACCAGTGAAAGGGCAGCAGTATACTCTGATTAGAAAGATTTACATTTACAAAGATGACCGTAAGTGGGTTGGCTAGGAATGCGGCTAAGATTATTATGTTAAGTATGATCGCTGAAGTGAACCTTCTGTGTAGAATCAAACCAACCACTAGAGCGTTGAGCGTCGCTGGTAAGAAGTCTAGAAAGAGGAAGGTGACGGGTTTACCTAAGGCTATGGCGATGAAAGTTCCAAGTATGACACTTAACGGCCCTACCAACGGTCCTAATATGACTCCGTAGATTGGTGCCATCATATCTGAGAGTGAAAAGACCGCGCCTGATACACCTATCATCGGGAAGGTTGGGATCAGCCTTAAAACGGCGTAGAGCACAGCGAAGATAGCAACCGAAGCGACAACTCTAGCCCTATTCTTCCCGCTATTCAACTCCCTTAACCGCTAACTACTCAACAAAGCCCATTAAAAACGTTTCATTAACTTAGGTTGGTAAAGGTAGAGGGTGCGTATCTTACCATCACACTTCACGTGAAGCACCTCTAAAGGTCTCCAGCCTGGGACAGGATAGTCGTGCGCAACAACCCTCGCACCCCTCGGCAACTCCTCTAAAAGCTTCTTTGAGAGCAATCGGTTCGCTTCAGGGAGCAGATATAATGTGACCACATCAGCCCCTCTAAGTCTAGTCTGGAAGAAGTTTTCTTGCCTCACCTCTATCCGCTCTTTTAAACCCAGTCTGATCACCTTCTCTCTGATTAGGCTGCTCCTCCAAGGGTCAAGCTCGACAGCAACACCCTTTGCTGAAAACTTGTTTACAGCCGTGAAAACTATTCTTCCATCGCCTGCGCCTAGATCGTATACTACCTCATCAGGCTTCACGGCTGCGAGCTGAAGCATCTTCTCAACCACTGGGTAAGGGGTTGGGACGAAGGGTATCTCCTTCAAAGTGTTGGAGGTCCTTTGCTTCACACCCAAGCAACCCCCTCCTCTCTTAGATTAGATGTGTCTTTGACCCTAAATAAATCTATTAAACTCGCTACTACTGTATCGTAGCAGCTCAACGTTCCCAACATTAACCCTCTTAAGATGCCTTCTAGCCGCTTGAAAGCACCTCTCGACTTGAGCGACACTCGTCACAGGTAGGTCTGTTAGCATATAATCTGGGTGAAAGACCAGTAGACTATATGGGATCTGCGGGTCGATCTCAGCTAGGAAAGAGGATATCTGCTCAATTTCGTATTCGTCAACATAACCTGGCACAAGTAATGTGGTGGCTGTGATGAGCGGTGGGCTTACCCTAAGTGGTTTAAACTCCTTAGCTACCATCCTGAGGTTATCGAAGGCAGCTCTATTAGAGACGCCGCAGAGCGCTATGCTGAGCTCTTCGCTCCAGCACTTAAGGTCGAACTTGAGATTGCCCCCGCTTTTGTAGGCTAGTTCAGCAGCCCTTTTTACGAGAAGTGGGTTGCCGCATCCGTTCCACTCGAAGCAGATTCTTAGAATTCTATTACCAACAGCCTCCAGAGCTCTTTTTGAAGCTTCTAGGGCGAATGGTAGCTGGGGTTCGGGTGAGCCGCCGAAGAAGCACCAGCATGTAATCCTCTTGTTGCTTAACGTGGCCTTTACTAGTGTTTCAGCACCCTCAGGTTTTATGTTTGCGAACGATTTATGTGGATGGTTCTGGCAGAAGAGGCAGTCGAAGTTGCAGCCGTAGAAGAATATGGCTAGGTTATAGTAGCCTAATTCAGCACCCTCTGTTACAGCGTAATGAGGGTAGCCTGCGCCTGTGCCGGCTGGGCAGCACCAAGCTGAGCAGCAGTTGGTTACGTGCGGATCCAGGTAGTAGTAGAAGAGCCCTATCTTAGGGGAGGTTAAGCTTCTGAGCTTACCTCCTACGTTGACCCTCAGCCCACAGTAGCCTACCTCACCCTCACCTAATACGCATCTGTTAGAGCACACAGCACACGGTATACCTCGTTCACTTCTGCTCGGCTTATCCGGTAATCCGAATCTTGCTCTAGCCTCTTTATGCGCCTCGAAGACTATGGGTAGAGCGTGATCTGGCTTTGAGCGTATGCAGTCAACACAGACACCTATTGTCGATGAGACCACTTTATTCTCGTCGCCGCAGAGTCTGCAGACCGCCCTACCCCTACGATACCGGCTCATAGACCAGACCTAGGCTCTCAGCTATAGCGTATGCCCTCTCTAACTCGTCTCGCCTGAGCCTCCTAGCAATATCACTATACTTTTCGGGGTTTGAGGGGACTAGGTGATCTGGGTGATACTGCCCCATAACATTGACCAGCGCTCTGGGGCAGTTTTTAGCAATCCACTCTAACACAGGTTTTGTGCAGCATTCTATGTGGTTTGGTAGAACGAGGTGGCGTATGATGATGTCTCCGTTCGCGTGTGCGATGACGTGGTTTCTTGAAACCACCTCAAAGTACCTAGGTACCTTAGAGAGCCTTATTGCGCACTTATCATTACCGTATTTGAAGTCCGGCAGCCATATATCTATCACATCTTTCAGTATGTTCATGGCTTCCTCTGTTAAGTACATGTTGCTGTTCCAGAGCATAGGCACATTAACATCCACGTAGCGCATACTCTCTAAGATGGTGTGGAGGTGCATCGTGGGGTCACCACCAACGAAGTTTATGTTGAGCGCGCCATCCAACCTAAGCCTCTTGATGATCAAAGCAAGCCTCTTAGCATCCACAACAACACCATTACTACAATCTTGGGAGATGTCCCAGTTTTGGCAGAACACACACCTAAAGGTGCAGCCCGTGAAGAATATGGTGCCCGAGCCCCCAGAGCCGACTAGAGGCGGCTCCTCACCATAGTGGTGAAACCAACTTGAGACAAGAGCTTTATCCCCGAGTTTGCAAGCCCCCCTCTTACCCTCTGCTGTCCTATCGACTCTGCACCTCCACTCACAGAAGCTGCACCTCTTCAGCATCCTCTTAGCCAACTCAATCTTTATGTCTAGCAAACTAAACTCAGGTTCATCACTCTGCTCCAGTGTCGCTGTCCCAGACTTGATCTGTTGCAAGGTTTCTGTGAACTTCTGCTGTAGGCGGCCGTGCTCTTTGTTGAGTTCTTCGACACTGGCTTGCGAAGGGTCAATTTCGGCCCTTATGGATCTGCAGATTCTGAACTTGGCTGGTTTGCGGTCAAGCATAACCTCATAGTACCAGCTCAACCTATCTCTGACTCGCTCGTCACTCCACACGAAGAGCGCGCTTGATTTAAAGAACATCCCTTCCAAGCTTTTGATGTGTGAGCTGCTTTATATCCGTTAAAAAGGTGGGGTCGGTGGGATTTGAACCCACGATCACATGGGCTCCCGGCGTTTGCTCCCAAGCCATGTAGCCTAGACCAGACTAGCCGACGACCCCTAAAATGGAGCCTCCCCTCACCGTCCAAATATATCTTCCCCTTAATCTCCTCTCAACATATGTGATGTCTATATCTATGTAAGTTGCATTTGAGGATAACATTAATTATATGGTGCTACTATATTATGGTGGATGGCTGAAGAAATACTTCAGAATGCTGCTAAGGTCTTTTACGCGCTGAGTAGTGTAGCTAGGCTTAGGATACTATCGCTTCTAGAGTCAAGTAAGAGACCACTCCACATAAAAGCGGTTTCGAGAGCGCTTAAGATAGATTACGCTACTGTCTATAGGCACATTAGAGCGCTAGAATCTGCTGGGTTGGTTGAGATATATGATGTTGGTAGGTCGAGGGTCGTGGAAGTGAAGGACCCCAATACACTCAAAGAGCTCATAGCGAAGGCGAGCGAACTTAAGCAGAAAGCAGCTAAGAATTAGTAAAATCTATAAATAGCCAAGGAGGGGTGGTATAACTACCGGTGACTTAGGCTTGCCCCAGTCAGCACGAATCAAGCTCACAAGCACAAACCTAGAGAACCTTGAGGCTGTGTGCAGAGAGATAAAGGGTATCGTAGAGAAGACTGGGGTTAGGATGAAGGGACCAATACCTCTGCCCACCAAGAGGTTAAGGGTTGTAACGAGGAAGGCGCCTTCAGGTCAAGGAAGTCATACCTTCGACAAATGGGAGATGAGGATCCATAGGAGGCTCATAGATATAGATGCTGACGAGCGGACTATGAGGCAGCTTACACGCCTAAGGATACCTGAAGACGTATATATCCAGCTGAATCTAAGCACACGTTAAGCAATTTTTATATTACAGATCTAGCCTCTTGCTGTATTGATGCAAGCAGTTGAAGAAGTTACTCTACATTCTGTTAGATGGTGTGGGCGATCGCCCCAACCCCGCGCTTAACTACACAACACCCCTTGATGCCGCGTTAACACCTAATCTAGATGCGCTTGCGAGACAAGGTATCAAAGGCTTAGTCTACCCAGCAGGTAAGGGAGTTGCTCCAGAATCTGATATAGCGGTCTTCTCTATGCTAGGCTATGATGTTTATACAGAATACCCTGGGCGTGGCGTCATCGAAGCTATAGGGTTAGATCTAGAATTCAAACCAGGTGACCTAGCGGTTAGAGCGAACTTCGCAACAGTTGATGAATCAAATAAGATAATCGATAGAAGGGTAGGTAGAGACCTCAGCGAAGAAGAAGCTAAATCTCTGGCTCAAGCATTAAATGAGCAAGTCAAATTCAGCGGCGCCACTTTCAGGTTTGTGCACTCTGTTGGGCATAGGGCTGTACTCGTAATAAGGGTTGAAGGAGAACCTCTATCTGGTATGATAAGCAACACAGATCCAGCGTATGAGCGGGTAGGTAAGCTGGGTGTGGCCAAAGAAGGCAAGGTCTCACCCTACATAAAAGAAGCGAAGCCCTTAGAAGATACAAAAGCTGCTAGACTTGCAGCCGAGCTCGTAAACGAGTTTACTAAACAGGCTCTTAAGGTGCTGAAAGACCATCCGGTAAACAAAGAGCGCATAAAGAGAGGGCAGCTACCTGGTAACGCTGTGCTTCTTAGAGACGCTGGGAGCGAACTCCCCTCAGTCAAATCAATTTACGATAGATTCAAGATGCGCTTCGCAGCATTAACAGATATGCCCGTGGAGAGAGGTGTCGCAAAGATCACTGGCATGCATAGCTTTGAGGCAGGCGGGTTAAAGGACTACGCCGCTAAAGCGAAGAAGACTCTAGAGTTGCTCACGAGATACAGTGGTGTCTACGTTCACTTGAAGGGTCCGGATGAACCAGGGCACGATGGTGACGCTTGGGGTAAGAAGAAGGTCATAGAGGATATAGATCAGCACTTCTTCAGCAAGCTGCTTCTCAACATCGACTTAGATCGAGTTGTAGTGGTTATATCTGCTGATCACTCAACACCCTGCACCTTAAGGGCTCACTCAGCTGATCCTGTGCCGCTTCTTATAACTGGTGGTAAAGCTGGTAAAGACGGGCCTTGTAGGTTTACTGAAAAAGATTGTAGGAGAGGGAGTTTAGGGAGTCTAATAGGTAAGGAGGTTCTCGAGAGAGCTTATTCCTTCCTACCCGATAGCCGTTAAGCTGTTTACTGCTTCCTTCCTACTTTGATCTCGATCGTCGAGACGTTCCTAGCGTTCTCGCCCTCACCGACTTGCTCTGTATCTATCACAATGTTCTTGACTTCGTAGGCGTTATTACCTAGCCTCTTTGTTATAATCTCGGCGACATCTACCGCTCTGGATATCACCATTCCCCTAGCCTTAAGAACGACTTCACCTGTTTGTGCAAGCTGGATTAGAGCAGACATAGCATAGCTCATTACTGGCTTCTTTCCTATGAAGATGTGGTTGGGAGGCGAGGTTCTTGCAGGCTTCTTCTCCGCAGGTTGGCTCGCAGCAGCCGCACTCTCAGATGTATTTTTAGACTTGGCGTTTGCTTTAGACATAGCGCATCAGCACAACACTTCCAACCATACTCTATATAAATGTATTTTCACCCCTCCACTAAAGGAGGTCTGCTATCGGTATATCTTGATACTCACCATCTGGAAGTACTCTTCTTATGGATATTGGAAGGGCCTTCGCCTCCAACTCCTTACGCGCTAGAGTCATCGGGTCTTTAATGCTTGGGTCTAAAGGTATGAAGGGTGGAGCGCCTAATGCTAGCTGCAGCGCCCTTGCGCCAATAATCCTCGCCCGCTCAAATCGAGTAAGCCTAGGAGGCCCGATACGCACCTTCTCTTTTTTAGGCTTCGCCTCCTTTTCTTTCTTACTAACCGCTTTACTTGCGGCTACAGCGTCTGACAAATCAGCCACCTAGTGAATTAAGGGAGCACCACTTATGGTAAGAGATAAATCTTACGGGTATCCTTCTTTTACACAGCGCTGGTCACATATGCAGATATCTGCTGCGCGTAAATCGATAAAGATAGAAGTTGCTGGGAAAGGGTGGTGTGAAGGCGAATTCCATAGGCACAAAGCTCCTTTGACAGTCGGGCTTCTTTTACGCAGCCTCCCCTTAAGTGGTCGAGCAGTAAGATACAAGGACGAATTCGTATACTTCACCACAAATATTGTAGCGGGCTTAGAGAAGCCGAGCCAAATGTTCAAAAGAGGTGATATCGCATTCCTCCCTCTAAACGGCTCTATATGCATCTTCCTGAAAGACTGCCAACTGAGCCAACGCATGACCCCGATCGGTCAAGTGACATCTGGGCTAGAGGTTATAGGCACCGCGGCAGCCGGGGACGTAATAACGATCCTCTTAGCACCTTAAGTTGATAAGCAAGCGCCTCCTAACAGCTAGATGTGCAGAGCAAACCCTGGCCTACCCAGATCATAAAGCGCGACGGTAGAGTAGAGGAGTTTAAGCGCGAAAAGATAGTAAACGCCGTCTTAAAGGCTCTTACAGCAACGCAGCAAGGAGATGGCAAGACCGCTGTGAAGATCGCCGATAAGGTCATCTCGAAGCTGAGGGAGCAAGCTGGTAAAAAGATACCTACAGTAGAGGAGGTGCAGGACCTTGTTGAAAAAGCACTTATAGAAGAAGGGTTGGCTGAAACAGCTAAGGCATACATACTGTATAGGAAGAAGAGGGCTGAGATAAGGGCTGCAAAGAGCTTTGTTGGTGTAGTAGACGACCTTAAGCTCTCTGTGAACGCGGTGATCGTGCTTCAAAAGAGGTATCTGAGGCGAGATGATACTGGTAGAATAATAGAAACACCTTCGGAGATGTTTAGGCGTGTGGCACGCTGCATAGCCAAGGTTGAAAAGCGCTACGGAGGAGATGTAGATAGGGCTGAGAAGTCCTTCTACAACCTAATGACCTCGTTATACTTCCTCCCCAATTCGCCCACGCTCATGAATGCTGGAACCCCGATCGGACAGCTCTCAGCGTGCTTCGTACTACCTGTGGAGGATTCGATTAGGGGGATCTTTGATGCCCTAAAGTATATGGCGCTCATACACCAGTCAGGAGGAGGAACAGGCTTCTCGTTCTCTAAACTGAGGCCTAAAGGTGATATAGTTAGATCGACACACGGCGTAGCCTCAGGTCCGGTTTCTTTCATGCGCATATTTGATGCTGCAGCTGAGGTGATTAAGCAAGGCGGAAGAAGGCGAGGTGCCAACATGGGTGTGCTAGACGTCACACACCCAGATATTATGGAGTTCATAGGCTGCAAGAGTGGTGGAAACACGTTAACCAACTTTAACATCTCAGTCGCCGTAACTGATGAGTTCATGAAGAAGGTTGAAGCTGGAGAAGAGTACAGCCTCATCAACCCTAGGACTGGTCAAGAGGTTAAGAAGATCCCTGCGCGAAGCGTCTTCGACTTCATAGTCACTATGGCTTGGTCTACTGGCGACCCGGGTCTACTATTTATAGATAGGATAAATGAAGCTAACCCTACACCTCACGTGGGTAGGTTAGAGGCTACTAACCCGTGTGGTGAGCAGCCCCTCCTACCGTATGAGTCCTGTAATCTAGGCTCGATCAACCTTGCGAAGATGGTTAAGGATGGTAAGATCGATTGGGATAAGCTGAAGGAGACAGCGAGGCTGGCTGTTCAATTCCTTGATAATGTTATAGACGCTAACAAGTTTCCTCTGAAGAAGATTGAGCAGGTTACTAAGTCGAATAGGAAGATCGGTGTGGGTGTTATGGGTTTCGCTGAGATGCTTATACAGCTTGGTGTACCCTACGCTTCAGAGAAGGCTCTGCAGATCGCTCAAGATGTTATGCGCTTCATAACAGAAGTGTGTAGAGAGCGCTCAAGAGAGCTCGGAGAAGAAAGAGGAAGCTTCCCAAACTTCCACGGGAGCATCTGGGAGAAGAAAGGCTACAGCGCTATGCGAAACGCCACAGTCACGACAATAGCCCCAACAGGCTCGATTTCGATCATAGCAGGCTGCTCAAGCGGAATAGAGCCTATCTTCGCTGTCAGCTACATTAGGAATGTGCTCGAGGGGACGAAGCTCCTTGAGGTAAACCACTACTTTGAGGAGGTTGCTAAGAGAGAAGGCTTCTACAGCGAGCAGCTAATGCATAAGATAGCGAAGACAGGAACCCTAAGGGGGCTAGCTGAGGTGCCGGAGCATGTGAAGGAGATCTTCCAGACCGCTTTTGATGTGCCTCCTGAGTGGCACGTTAAGATGCAGGCTGCCTTCCAAAAGTATACTGATAACGCTGTTTCTAAGACTGTGAATCTACCCTTTGAGGCTACGACCGAGGATGTGCGCAAGGTCTATCTGCTAGCCTATAAGCTGGGCTGCAAGGGGATAACCGTCTACAGATATGGTAGTAAAGGTGAGCAGGTGCTCTACCTCGGTGGATTTGAGAGGCCAGATACTAAGGTTTTTGATCAGTATGTCGGAGCGAGTTTAGAGTATGCAGGTGGTTGCCCAACTCCGGTGTGCGGTTTGAGTTAAAAAAATGGATGGTGGGTTAGGGCTACTTCTTCTCCTCAGCTTTCTTTTCTTCGGTCTTCTTAGCAGCCTTCTTCTTTTTCTTAGCCATCTTATGCTTCACAAGTATAATGTATGCCAAATATTTAAAGTTATTTCCATAGATTAGAAGTTTCGGCGAGTGTCCCAAAAATTATTTTGAGTCACTTTCAGTTTCTATGTGGAGGGTAACATCAAGTCTCTGATACTTCTCAACGATCTTCCTCTCGATCTCTGTGGCAACGGCATGCGCCTCTTCGACCGTAAGGTTGTCCTTTAAAACACATCTTATATCAACGTACATCCTTTTGTCGTCGCCATACATCTTTACATCCTCCACCTTCTTGACAAATCTGTTCGCTTTAACGATCTCTTTGATGCTTTCCGCCATATCTTTATCGTCGATTTCATATGCTTTGATGCGCTCCTGCGCAGGCTCTATGTGTACGGTCACAGAGCCTATTCCGCTAACCTCTTCTATTAACCTCCTCTCAACCTCTTCGGCGATCTCGTGCGCCCTATCGGTTGGTAGATTCAGGTCAACTTCTACGTGGAGGGTCAGATGCTGAGCCGAACCGACATCTGTCAAAACAACTTTATGTACACCTCTAACCCCATCCACCTTACCAGCAACGTGATAAATCCGATCAATAAGCGTTGGTTGTTGAGGTGAGGGTTTGAGTTTAACCGAAACCTCGCTCTTGCCTATGGTATCTTGAATCTTCTTCTGCAGATCGCTCGCGATAAGATCTGCTTCTTTGACGCTGAGTTCTTGTGGTATGGTTATGTCAACATCCACAAATATTTTGTCGCCGACTCTACGCATCCTTAGGTTATCAAAATGCTTTATATTTGGGTGGGTCTGTATGCTAGCTTTCACCCTATTAAATATGCTCTTAGGCACAGCATCACTCAGATCAAGGCTTGTGCGGTATACCATCTTTAAGCTCAAGTAGAAGATGAGAACACATAATGTAAGCGCCGCCAGCGTGTCTCCAATGAATATGTTTAATGATGCGCTTGCATAACCAGCTAAGGCAACTAGGGTGGAGGAGAGGTCTGATAAGGCGTGGAAAAGGTCAGCTTTCACCGTTGCACTCTCTTCACCTTTTAAAGAAGTGTGGAGAACAGAGATCCTTAAGCCATCTATGGCTAAGGTGTAAAAGATCGCTAAGAAACCTACTAACTCGGGGGTAACATTATGCTCTCCCTCTGCAAGCCTACTGAAGGCTGACCAGACTATATCGACCCCAAGCGCGGAGAGGAGAAGACCGCCTAAAAAGCCTCCTATAGATTCGATCTTCCCATGACCATAGGTGTGTGTCTCGTCAGGAGGCTTCAGAGACATACGCGTGGCGACAAGCAGTGTTAACGTGGCTATAACATCAAAGAGGGCGTGTAGTGCGTCGGAAATTAGAGCTAGACTATTTGTTAATAGCCCAGCAGCCCCCTCTACTACAACCACTGAGGCTATAGCGGCTAGTGATAGTGTAAGTGCTCTAGTTTTCTTCAACCCCTTTTATGAAGGTGAGCGGAGGCTGGATAAAGGTTTAACCCGCAACTTTTTAAGCGCCTTACCCATCTACCATGCTATGCCCGAAGACTACCGATACGTTGTTAAGGTTGTTGAGTTGGATAAGCCTATGAAGGTCTCCAAGGAGATACAGGATAGCCTTAAAGGTGTTGCAAGCGGGAAGATGCTGGCCAAGATGAAGAGGGAAGCTGTTGACTGCCCAGTTCTAAATAGGCGCGTTCCCTTTCTAGAATGCTTCGCCTGCAAGAATTTTCAACGCAGATTTAAAGGGGAGGTGCAGTGTATCGGCGACCCCCTATGAGCATAATATTATTACTCTGAGGTCTGCGTGTCTTCGAAGAGCGAATTCCATTTTTTGCAGAGATAGTAAGCCAGCCTCCAGAACCCTACGGAAGGCGGCTTCTTCGGGATGTCGAAGATGTTGACCGCATACACATACTGCGTAGCCCTTCTACTAGCATCCCAAGTAGGCACATTCCTCTGTATGAAACCCATAGCTACTAGGTTTCTTAGTATGGTTATGTAGAAGTTCCTTCTGCTGTATCTTAAGGGTCTGCCCTCATAGAGTAGTTCGCCTCTCTGCAGCCTGTCTGCGAATCTGCTGACTTGGCTCTTACTCACTTTACCCTTATTCTCCCTCAGAAACTGGATGAAGAGGTGTGCCGCTGCCTGAGTCTTTTTGTTTGGGAAGATGATCTCTAATGCTGTCTTCGCTGACATTATCTTTTCTTCTGTAAAGGCTAGGCGCATTAGCAACCTATCCCCCGCCCTCAGATATATCCGCTTCGTATCAGAAGATAGACTACTATATGCCGTATGTATTATTGATTAAGCGCTTATATAGCTGCGTGAGAAAGATAGGGGTATGAGTATGGTCCCAGAAGAAGTGGCTTGGGTCCTACCTACTGTACTGCCTTTTATAATCGGTCTCCTTGTTGGTGTCATAATAAAGAGGGCGCTAAAGCTAATTCTAATAGTGATTGTGCTAATCGTGGTTCTGGCGGCCATAGGGTATGTTCAGCTCCCATCTACAGAGGAGCTGATGAAAGCAGCCCTAACCTACCTACCTCTTATTCAAAGAGAAGCTGGTCCTCTGATAAACTTCATACCATACACTTCTATTTCGTTTATAATCGGCTTGCTGATAGGACTCTGGAAAGGCTAGGTGCTGAGGGAGACCTCAACTTCACTTAACCTACTTATCTTCATCTTCAACTCAGATCTGAGCTCGCTCGGCGTCTTAAACCTCCTCACTATCTTACCATCCTCTATCAAAGGTGTGAGTAGCCTGCGCCAAGGTCCCTCTACACTTCGCCACTTGGGCACAACCCTATCTCTGAATGTCCCCTCAAATCTGTAGACCTCTTTGGCGCCCGAGAGGTCTCCGCGCTTCGCCCTCGGCTTGAGGGTGCCCGCTTCTTCAACCTCAACTATCTTCGCGTTGAAGTCTATGATTGGTGCTGCTGTTATTGCTGTGCCCACGCCAAAGCCGTCTACGATGTCCCTCAGTGCCTTAATCTCCTCTTCATCTAAACCACCAGATACGACGATCTTTACCTTTTCGCCACCTCTTAGATCGAGCTCCCACCTAACTTCTTCGATGAGTTTTCTAAAGTTTCCTCGCCTTGAGGTTGGTGTGTCTAACCTTACGCCCCAGAGCCTATCTTTTAGGGTTTCGAGCGCGAGTACCGCTTCTGCCTTCTCATCCCAAAGTGTGTCTATCAACGCTATTCTAGGTGTATCCTCTGAAACCACTTCATCAAAGGCAAGCCAAGCCGCCTTCTGATCGCCAAAGCAGAGTATGAGGGCGTGCGGCATTGTGCCAGCTGGTTTAACCCCTAAGAGCCTAGAGCCGAGGACATTAGATAAGCCATCTAACCCAGCTATGTAGGCTGCTCTCTCCACAGTAGGTGCTAATGCTGGGTGGGTTCTCCTAGTTCCGAAACTTAGGACCATCTTCTCCCCTGCTGCTTGCTTAACTCTAGCCGCTTTTGTTAGTAGGGATGTGTTGGTGCAGATCAAGCCTAGAAGTGGGTTTTCGTATACTGCAAAGTCTTGGTACCTTCCCTCTATTCTTAAGACTGGCTCGTAGATGGTTGAGGTTGGTGCTGATAAGAAGATTTCAGCCTCCTCCATAGCGTAGACATCGATCGGCAGCCCTTCGAGAAGCTTCGCAGCCTCATAGATTCCACCTACTACAGCCCACGGGTCGCTGTAGGGTAGTTTTCTAGCGTAGACCTCCATCACCACCTTCGGGTTCAAACCTTTAGCTTGCAGCGTCTTAACGGCGTTGATGAAGTATATGTCTGTGGTCTCCCCTCTCTTGATCTCCTCCTCCTTAGCCAGCCAGAATGTTCTGTCGGCTAGTTCTCTCCGCTCAGCCATATCTGCCTCATAGGGTTAGGCGTCTAAGATAAAAGTTACTCGTTACCCAAGATGTGTGGTTGAATGAGGTGATGGATCCGTTAAAGAAGATAACTTCACTCGACTTTGAGCTGGTTGCTAAAAGTATCGAGGAGTTCATTACAAGAAGGGTTTCTGAGGCTGGAGCATCTGGTGTGGTCTTGGGTCTAAGCGGTGGATTAGATTCGTCAACAGCAGCGTATCTTGCGGTAAGAGCCTTGGGTAAGGACTCTGTGCTTGGGTTGCTCTTACCTGATTCAAGGATCACACCGCCTGTTGATATTGAGGACGCATGGGCTGTGGCTAATGCCCTTGGTATCGAGACCATCTACATAGATATCTCAAGTATCCACCGTGCTTACATGGAGTATCTGAAGCCGCATAGGCTTGCTGAAGGTAATCTTAGGGCTAGGATAAGGATGTGCATACTCTACTACTACGCTAACCTACTGAATAGGCTTGTGCTTGGAACAGGTGATAGAAGCGAGACACTCATAGGCTACTTTACAAAATATGGTGATGGTGGGGTTGATATTCAGCCACTAGCCGGTCTCTACAAGACCCAAGTTAGGGCTCTGGCAGCGTATCTGGGCGTGCCTAAGCAGATAGTCGCTAAGAAGAGTAGCCCTAGGCTCTGGGCTGGTCAAGAGGCTGAAGATGAGTTGGGTTTATCATATGAAGATATTGATAGGATACTCTACTCTGTGTTTGATCTGAAGATGGGGGTTGAGGAGGTCTCCCGAAGCCTCGGTTTACCACTGGATAAGGTGCTTTCCATATTGAATAGGCACCGGGTGACGGAGCATAAGCGACAGCCGCCTCCCTCACCTACACTACCAATTTAACCAGAGCCTTTAAGATGTATGCGAGTAGGTCTCCGAAGACTACTGTGACCACGTAACCAGCCGCCATAAAAGCTAGTAGCGGTATGCCGGGTGTGACCCAGACACCTTCTTTGGTTGTGAATTCTTCATATGCGCGGAGCAGAGAGAAGTCGAATCTTCTTTTACCTTCTTCTTCCTTCTCCATCTGAAAGTAGAATGGTCCAGCTCTGCCCTTCGCTTTAAAGCCGAGCAAGCAAGCTAAGGCTTTCTTATGGAGAGGTTCGTGCTCTAAGCCTTCGAATATCTTCTCCCCTCTAAGTATGCGGATTAGATTGCTTATACCGTAGTAGATAGCGAGCGAGAGTGTTAGGATTGCTGAGTTCACGAGCACTATAAGTGGTGTGAAGGGGTGTAGGATGAGGTTCCTGTGGAAGAGGGGGGCAAGTAGAGCACAAACTAAAAGAGCTTTAGCATCTGCACCACCGTAAAAGCCTAAGTAGTAAAGCGCAAACCCCACACCAGCCGCAAGCACAGTTGAGATAAGGTAGAAGAGGAGGTTGGGGCTGTAGCCTAAGAAGAGTTCTGTTACTGTTAGGGTTAGACCTAGTGCGCCGAAGATCCACCAGAGTTTATCGTCGATCTCTCTGCTCTTTAGATCAAAGTAGGCTGATATGATGAACATAGCTCCGCAGAGTGTGAGCCTTATTTCAAGCAGCACCTAAAGGCACCACCTTACTATGCTTCAAAACTGAGTATTTTAAGGATGTGTATGCATCACCTCTATAGCGCCCAGACGTTAAGGGGGAAGTAGAGTAGAAAGGATGCCACGGTCCAACCAAAGAAGGCTGCTAGTACCACCTCTTTAACCAACTTATCCACGTTTAGCATCGAGATTGTTAGGGGTAGGCCCAACGCTAGGGCTGGGAGCGTGTTTATGAAGTAGAAGGGGTATTCAATCCTATTGAAGACTAGGGACATTCCGATTAGAGGGAGGTAGGTGCCGATTATCCATAAGAGTGTTAAAGCCAGTCCCTCATTCAGCCTCTTCCTCGCTACGAGATAGATTGATAGTGGTGTGACGAGCCAGATAGAGTACCAGAGCGGTAGGTTGGTGACTCCACGCCAGTTTATCGGATAAACCCTCTCGATCCTTGAGCCAGCATACACTCCATCGGTGTAATAGGTTATGTTCTTTACAACTTCAGCCCTATAGTATATCATCTCCCTCTGCTGAGTGGGTATGAACCAGTTCCACGGGTAGTTTTCCGGCCCCACATTCGAGCCACTAATGGTTAGACCGGAGTGGTAGGTGAATATGTAGCGCCAATGCTCAAACACGTTTTTAATATATTCAGGTACTTTAACCCAAGTCGTGGTTGTTGATATAACGGAGCCGTCTGGTGCCACGACCACTACTACTTGGTTTACGAGCCTCTCTGATGTCGACAGCCCGTAGGCTGAGATGTAGATCTGCATAGGTATGGCTACGGTTGCAAGCAGCACACCGGTGAACTTCAGCGCCTTAAACACACCTTGAGTTGATAGGCGCCTTGTTGTTACTAGGTGTAGGAGGATAAGTGTGAAGAGTAGGAATAGGCTGGTCTCTTTGCTGAGGATAGATAAGCCCATGGAGATGGCTGTTAAAACGATTCTGCGCTCAAGGTAGTATTTGAAGGCTAGTATGGCGAAGAAGAGTGCGGGTATTTCAAGTAAGAAGAGGCTTGAGTGAGTGAAGAACAGGTGGTCGAAGCCTAGGTAAGCCGCTGCTAGAAGCGCCATGCGCTCGGGAAGGTATCTGCGGGCTAAGTGGTAGAAGGTGTAGAGGGTTAATGCACCAAACAACACGATTATGATTCTCCAGCCAAAAGCGTTGTCTCCGAAGATCAACATACCTAATGCGCCCCAAGCCTTTCCAAGGAAGGGGTGCTCTATGTTACTAGCTACACCTTTGAGTAGGTCTCTTGCAGCTTGGGTGTAGTAGGCTTCGTCAAAGACTGGTGCATTAGGTTGGGTGATTAGGAGGAGGTGAATAGCAAGCCAGATCAGAATCAGCTCCCTAATGGTGATAGAGGTTATCGCTTTAGAGAGTTGACTCATCGCTTCTTTAGATGAAGAGTAGTCTTATATAGCAATTTAGCGAAGATGTGAAGGGTTAGCGTTGTCCGATCTCTCTATAGATACGACGAAGGTTTCAGAGAAGGGGCAGATAGTTATACCCAAAGAGGTTAGAGATAAGCTTGGGTTAAAGGCTGGGAGTAAGTTGATCATCATCGCCACAAGCGACCTAATGATTATGCAGAAGGCTGAGCTGGTCGGTGAAAGGATGCGGGCTTGGGAGATCGTGAATAAAGCTAGGCTTTTGGCCGAGAAGCTCGGTCTCCGCAAACTAGGTCTATGAATAGGGGGTAACCAATCTTAACCGCTAAGTAAACTAATATTGTTTTGCTCTAATAAATCGGCAGATCAAAAGAGAGAGTAACTGACCTAATATGGGTAGAGTAAAGGCGATCTTAGGTATATGGTTAATAGGATACGCCATCGGTTTCATAGCATACTTAGCGTTCCCAGCACTCGCAGACGCCTTAGCCGCTCTCATTCCGTTTCTGATGAGCATAGACCCTAGACTAATTGGAGCGACCATAACGGGGTTGGCGACATCGCTGATCACGGTAGCGGCTGTAGCGGCTTGGGCTAAGCTGACCAAACCCAAATACTAACACTAACATCTTAGGCGCCCACTATTTATACCACCTCATCCACACTATTTTATAGGTTGAAGCTCTACTTCATAGTCGGCCACGAATTCGGCGAAAAGGTCGTAGGTAATCTTGTCAACCTACCGACCTTCTGCAAATCATGCGGTCTTGTCTGCGGATATTGTAGAATTGGCTACGGCTCACACGTTCAAGATATCGTTGGGCTCCACCCCATTCCCCCTAACCTACCACCTTTCCTAGACAACCCAAGCAGATATCTACCTAACTCGCCCCCAAAGGCGGACGTAGTTATCCCGATAGGTATCCACCCAGACATATTGGCTGAAATACCTTCAGTCGTATCCAAATGTGAAGCTAAGGCTGTTATCGTACCTATTGAGAACAGGGTTTGGTGCCCCCCAGCCCTGAGGGCTAAACTGCTGGATGATCTTAACGCGCTTGGTGTAGAATCCGCCTTCCCCAAACCCTTCTGCGCACTTGAGGAGAGCGGAAGCAAGATTATCGACGAATTCCTACGCAGATACTCTATCGGCAGACCTAAGCTTGAGATGGAACTCGAAGGCTACTTGATCAAGAATGTTGTGGTTAAGAGGAGTGCACCCTGTGGAGATACGTGGTATGTGGCTCAGAAACTCAGATTTACACACGTAAAAGACCTTAACCAGAACACCTCTAACGCACACCACGGTTACCCCTGTACAGCGAGCATGGATGTCGACCCAGAGCTAGGTGACACCATACTCCATAAAGCGGGGTATATTATTCGGCAAGAGGTGCATGCGGCACTTCTAAGGGCGCTGGAGGCAATGAAGCTCCCTCTCACACCAGAAGTGGAGGGTGTGCTAGCTGCAAGAAAGGCTTAGATCCATATGTGACTGACGGAGTGGACATTCGGTATCCAAACACTCCCCATGTAAGATGTGTAAGGGTGTTTGCGTGGTTTTAGAGCAACGCTACAGATATGTTTGTTATATTTGAACACATAATAAGATTTTTAACAACCTTGTACTATAACACCACCGCTGTGGCTGAGGAACATATAGTAAACGAGCTTACCAAGTACGGTTTAAGCTATGAAGAGGCTAAAGTGTACTTTCAGCTGGTGAAAATCGGGCCTAGCAAAGCGAGCACGATAGCGGCTAACGTAGGCTTCGACAGGGTGAAGACGTATCGAATACTCCAGAAGCTCGTCGAGGAAAGATTAGTTGATGTTTCGCTCAGCAAACCTATGCTCTTCACCGCCCATCCGCCCCAAGAGGTGCTGAATAACCTCATTCAGCAGATGAGGAATAGGCTTAGGTCGGCTGAGGAGGGGTTAAAGAGTCTGTTAGAGGAGTGGCGTAAACTGCCTATCGTTACTCCAACTATCCAGCAGCCTAAGTTTAGGATCATACAGGGTAGGGTTCAGATCTACTCTCAGATCGTGAGGATGTTAAGTAAAGCTGTTAGGAAGGCTCTCTTGTTGACGCAAGGTGATGATCTGGTTTGGTTGGGGCATGGTGGTGTTCAAGAAGCTCTTTTCGAAGCTGCGAAACGAGGGGTTTACGTTAAGATTCTGACAGAATTCGACAGTAGGTTGATCGAAGTTGTGGAAGAGTATTCTAATAGACTTGAAGTAAGGTACGCTAAGATCCCTACCCTTTTCCGCCTCTTTATTATAGATAGCTCTGAGGTGATTATCTCAACATATCCTACACCCCCCTCTAGGTTAGATGAAGAAGCGGATGTAGGGCTATGGACGGATTCACAACTCTTCGCATCTGGGCTTGAGATATTTTTTAACGGGATGTGGCAAGCAGCCATCGATGCTAGGCTGAGGATCAAAAGTTTAGTGAGCGGTGTTCAACCCGAGGAGATGAGGGTTATACGCAGCTTCGACGAAGCTAAGACTGTGATTAATAATATGTTCGCTTCTGCGAAGAATCAAGTCTTCGCTGCGTTTCCCCTATCCGAGCAGCAGATTCTGCCCGACGGTATTAGTCAGATTTACTCTGTTCTAGCGGACAAAGGTGTGAAAGTAAGGCTTCTGACTACGCTCGATTTGAATAACATAGATTATGTTAACGGTGTGTTGGGTGTTGCTGAGGTAAAGCTTGTGGATCACTTACCCTTTCAGACACTGCTTGTTGATAAAAAAGAGCTTTTACTCGCCCCAGCTTCCTTCGAAGGAGAACATATCTATTTGATCTGGTCTAATATAAAAGACTATGCTGAAGTTATGACTAACATTCTCGAAAAGATGTGGCAGGAGGCAAGGGAAGTGACAGATGTGTTAAGAAACCTAAGGTTCGTTAGAGCTCTCATCAATACCGTGTCTGCGATGAAGAGCGAGCTAGAGAGAGCCGGTTGGGTTATTCAAGATATTCCTACGATAAAGGGGGCTAGTGGTCTTTCTCACAAGTTTAATGTGGTATTGCAGCGTGTCTCAGACCCTTCTGCTAAGATCGCTTTAGAGTGGTGTGTTGATGCCAGTAGCCAGACTATCTTATCCTCTCTTGCCAAAAGCCTTGATGTGAGACCTTCTAGAGTCTATTTGCTCACATCTTCCGACATCACTGAGCAGGCAAGCCATCTCGCATCAATCTACGGCATCGAGTTGATTAGAGTCACTGATCCAGCAGATATGCGGGCTAAGATCCTTTCCTTGGTTTCTGGTAATAATAGCATTCGGTAGTTAGATCTAGCTTTCTGAATACTGAAGTCTCTCTAATATCTGCCTTCGGTGTAAATCTTTCTAGCTACATCTGGTAGCGTTCTAGTTAGGGTTGATCACTTGCCGCAATTTCGATTCATTAGGTTAGCTGCCAATATTTTCAAATAGTATGCCACCGTATACCAGAAGAGGTGAGCAGAAATCTGGCAGCAACAGCCTATAGACGCTTCACAGAAGAAGTAGTCACACTAATCGGGAAGAGAGTAGCCGTCTCAACAACATACAACAAAACCTATGAAGGAGACCTAATAGGTGTAGACGAAAACCTAAACATCATACTAAGCAACGTAACCGGCGCAAAAGAAAAAGCCTTTAAAATAATCATAAACGGAAGATTCATCCAAGAGATATGCTTAGTTGAAAAACCCTTCGACTTAAAAGCTCTAGCAGACCGACTCAACAAAGTCTTCCCCGGTATGGTCAAGCTAAGAGAAGACATCGGCGCCATTATAGTGATGGAGAAGATAAAGGTCACACCAGCGGGCGTAGAAGGGACAGGATTAGCAGCCGAAAGGGTAAAAGAAGTCTACGAGCAGTTCCTGAAAGAAGTCAAACAGACACAACCTTGAGCAAAGGATGCTTCGAAGTTAAAGCGACCGACCTACTAGGTAGAGTAGGTAGGCTCTACACCAAGAGTGGGACACTAGACACACCAGCCCTCCTCCCGGTAGTCCACCCAATCAACCAAGAAATCGACCTGAACACGATCAAGAAGATAGGCTTCAAAGCAGTAATGACCAACGCATACATCACACTAAAGCGCCTAGGAGAAGAAGCATCAAAAAGAGGTATACACAGCATAATAGGCTTCGACGGCATCATCATGACAGACTCAGGAGGATACCAAGTACTCGAATACGGAGAAGTAGACGTCACACCAGCGAAGATGGCCCTCTTCCAAGAAGAAATCGGCTCAGACATAGCAGTAGTGCTAGACAGACCAACAGGCTTCAGCAGAAACAGAGCATTCGCAGAACAGACCGTAAAAGAAACACTCAAAGCAGCCAAAGAAACCATAGAGGCGAGGAAGAGAGGCGACACACTCTGGGTAGGACCTATCCAAGGAGGCCTCTTCACAGACCTAGTCGCCGAAAGCGCTAGGAGCACATCAACCCTACCCTTCGACCTACACGCCCTAGGAAGCCCAACCGAAGTCATGAAGTCATACCACTACAGACACTTGGTCAAAATGATAATGGCGGCTAAAACAAACATACCCCTAAACAGACCACTCCACCTCTTTGGCGCAGGCCACCCTCTAACGATGCCCCTAGCAGTAGCCCTAGGCTGCGACCTCTTTGACTCAGCCTCCTACATACTATACGCTAAAGACGACCGGTACCTAACACCAACCGGCACCCTAAAACTCGACGAAATAGCAGAGCTAGCCTGCCCCTGCCCGATCTGCACACAGCACACACTAAACGAAATAAGGGTCTCAGAGAAAGCAGAACGCATAAGGCTCTTAGCCACACACAACCTTTACCTCCTACAATCAGAACTTAAGCAGATCAGACAAGCCATACTAGATGGGAGGCTCTGGGAGATCGTAGCGCTTAAAGCTAGAAGCCACCCGAGGCTCTGGTCAGCATTTCAAGACCTTACAAAATATACCAAGCTCTTGGAAGATGGAACACCACTATACAAAAGGAGAGCCATCTACCTCTACACAAAGGAAGATTTGAGGAGACCAGAGGTGCAGAGAGCGGTAGCAAAGCTCAGAAGAGACTACCATCCGAAGAAGAAACACACGTTGATAATATTCACTCTGCTGAGCGAAGAGAGAGTTCTAGCAACGCCATTCTGTAGACGGCTCTTAGAAGAGGTAGAAGACCATCAACTTCTCTACTTGTCACCAATTTATCGCTTGATACCCATGGAGCTCACAGAAATCTACCCCCTTTCGCAAACACTTTATCCATCCAGCCTAAACAACCTACCCACACAAACCCTACACAATGAAGCTAAAAGAATAATAGAGGAAGGAGGATACAAGCAGATAGTAGCGGTCTGCCTAAACAAGCACCTACACGCCAAACTAGCAACATTAGCCAAAAGACTCAACATAAAGCTACTAGACTATTGTAGACGAGGCTCGAAGGGGCAGAAAGAGGCCGCTGAAGAAGTGCTACGCACTATCCACGCAGCACCCTAAGTATAGATAGATTCACCCGCCTTACTTGCCTTCGCCTGAGCCTTTTGCAGCTCAGATTCTATGATCTCAGCCCCCCTAAGTAGCGTCGAAACATCAACCTCAAACCCATAGTGCCTTGACAGCACACTAACAGCTGTAGCAGTAGCCCTCGGATCCATGCGCTCGGTAGAGGCATAAGCCAATATCGCAAACGCGGGGTATCCTCTTGCTTCAAAGTAGTTCAGAAGAATCGCTACAGGGCCGACTATGATGTGATCGTCCTCCAAGACTTTCGCCTCTGCCAACTCACCAATCGGCTTGTAACTGGAGGTATACGCTATCCGATAAGTAGAATCATCATACCTAAGATTCGAATCCAACCCACCTACAAGCGCAGCCTCCTTAAAACCAGATTGAATAATCCACTCCCCTATTGCTCTGAAGAACTCCACATCAGAATCCTTATATGGAGGCGCCTCCACCTTCAATATAGCGAGTGAACCCTTTCTGAAGACTTCGTATGGTGTGACCAACCTGCCCTGGAAAGTTGAAGAAATAGGCGCTATGAGATCAGAGTCAAATACGACAACCCTCTCAGGCATAAGCCTCTGGATAAGATACTTCACAGTCCAGTACCCAGTAGCACCTATACCGTGGAAGCCGGTGATTAGGCTACAGCCGTCAAAGCGGACGTTAGGTGGGAACGGTCTTAATATCACCCAACCACCCTCTAGCGAAAGACTTAACTTACCACCTATTCAAAAAGATGACTATAAAAGGTAATCTGAAGATGGAAGTAAGGGTCCTCGGCTCAGCAAGGGAAGTAGGAAGATCAGCAGTGCTACTGAAGGGTAGGAACGCAAACCTCCTCCTCGACTTTGGAGTCTTGGTGCAGAAGGAGATAGGCTTCCCTGTGCATGTGCAGCCCAAAGATGTAGATGCCATCCTACTGAGCCACGCACACCTAGATCACTCAGGCGCATTGCCCCTCTTCTACCTAAGCAACGGCCCCAGAACCTACACAACACCACTTACATTAGAGCTTACAAGGCTACTTATAGAAGACTTCCTCAGAATCTCGGGGTTCTATCTCCCCTTCGAATACCTAGACCTACTCGAAATGATGAAGAAGACAATAACCATAAGACCAGACCACAGAGTGAAAATCTTCGACTTCGAAGTAACCTTCTACGACGCCGGGCACATACCAGGCTCGACCTCAATACTACTAGAAGGAGAAGGGAAACGCATCCTCTACACAGGAGACATAAACGACGAAGACACCCAGCTCCTAAGAGGCGCTGACTACGAAGTAGGCGAACTTGACCTCCTAATAACAGAAAGCACATACGCAACCGAAGACCACCCACCCAGAAAAGAGGTTGAGGAAAGCTTCGTAGAATACGCTAAAGAAGTCGTCGAACACGGCGGCACACTATTCGTACCCGCCTTTTCAGTCGGGCGCGCGCAGGAAATAGCCTGCGTACTAAGCTCGCATAACTTTCCCTACCAAATTTACATGGATGGCATGGCTCTAAAGACCAATGAGATCCTATTCAGATACCCAGAGTATCTACGAGACCCAAGAGCTTTCAGAAAGGCGATAAACAACGTAGAAGTGGTAACATCTTGGAAGCAGAGAAAGAGGATCATCAACACACCATCAGTCATAATCTCACCCGCAGGTATGCTGGTTGGTGGCGCAGCCGTCTTCTACAACCAGCAGATAGCGCAGAGAGAGCGAAATGCTATAGCTATAGTAGCCTACCAAGTCCAAGGAACCCCGGGAAGAACCCTCCTAGAGAAAGGCTTGGCACTTGTAAACGGCAGACCAACAAAAGTAAAGGCTGAGATAAAAAGATTCGACTTTTCATCCCACAGCGGCAAAACCGGGCTAATGAATCTAATACGTAAAGTTAGAGGCAACCCGAAGATCCTTATGGTCCACGGCGAAGAAGAATCTTGCATATCATTCGCCAAAGCCGTTAAAGAAGACTTTGGGTTCGAAGCTTACGCACCTAGACCAGGCGAAGCCTTTCAGATCTAAGAAATCAGTCTTAAACAATTTTTAATTTCGAGTATATGTGAATTATAAGCGAAATTCAGGAAGAAAAAGGGGAAAGAAGTGTCTAGCGAAGATTAGACTCATCTTTGGCACAAGTCTGCTTTCTCTCAAGTGATGTTACCGCCGTAAAAGCGTAAAGATCTATCGGGACACTCCAAGATCGCCCACCACCTTTGGATGAACAACTTACATAATCAGAAGGTTTTAGTGTTCCAACGCAAGTTCTCTCTTACTGACGCATATATTCTCGCGGTATCGAACCTCGCCGAGGTATCCACTACCAAGGAGGAGAATACGACCAGTTTAGAGCGCACCCACTTTCTTCCTCTGAATATTCTCCGTATTTATCACACAAGCAGAATTGTAAAAGATTTTTAAGCGTCGGCGAGTTAAGGGTGTTGAGAGTCAGTGCAGCGGGTCTATGATGCTATTGATCTAATGATTCTACAGAGAGTCTGCTCGGGTTATGGTGTAGAAATCAACATATCTGCTCTCTCAAAGATGCTTAAGCGGCATAAGAGAACGATTAGAAATCGTGTGGCCGCTCTGTTAAATTATGGTATACTCGATAGACCCGTTTTCCCATTTAAAGCGCTCTTCCAAGAATACCCTCTTCTCGTAATCTCTTACGCAGATCTACCCTACGATGAGAAGACGATAGAGTGGTTGAAGAACGATAAGAATGTGTTCGCAGCCTATAGGGTTAGGGAGGGTGAGAGTAACATGGTGATCTTCGAGTTCCATAAGGATGTTTGGGACTACCATCTTTGGAGGGAGAAGATAGCGGCTGAAGGTAAGATACCTGAGAGGAGTAAGAGAGCACCTTCACACAACTACTACTTCTCAAATAAGGCGATATTCAAGTATGAGCCGAGCACGCCTATAGAGCTTATTGAAAAGGAGTTCAAGGAGAAAGGGTCTGTCGAGGTTAATGGCTACGAGCTTGATGAAGCGGCGATTGAGGTCTTAAAGCATCTACTAAGAGGGGAAGGTGTTAGGGTCAACGAAACCCTTCTGGCAAAGGAGCTTGGGTTAAGTAGGAAGGCGGTTCTCAATAGGTTAATTAAGATGCAGAATAGCGGCATAATCTTGAACCCTTTATGCAGATTTCCACACTTTTTCGTTCCGCCCAACTACCTTCTTGTGCTAGCGTTGGTTGAAGTCAGAAGGTCTTTAGAGGTTGTTATGCAGCAGATCAAAAACGACCCCCACATCACTTTAGCCTACCGTATAAGTGAAGGTAGATATAATCTGCTCCTCTTTGGATGCTATAAAACTGTAGAAGACTACTTGAGGTGGGAAGATCTTTATAATGAAAGGAACCCAGGCTGCTTCGGCTCGATAAGGATAAGCATACTTTCACCTAGGATGACTATACACATAGATCAGCAGAAGGTTTCACTGGGTATAATAGATGAAAAGCTTAAAGAGGTTAGTGGTAGCTAGAGTATCTTCACCCTTCTACCCTCGATCTTTAACCTTCCTTCTACGAAGAGCTTTACTGCCTCTGGGTAGATTCTATGTTCCTCCTTCAGTATCCTTTCGCTGAGCGTCTCCTCGGTATCATCATCGTAGACAGGAACCACTGCCTGTAGTATTATGGGCCCCTTATCCACCTCCACATCTGCAAAATGAACCGTGCACCCAGTGTACTTGACGCCGTATTCGAGAGCTTGCTTCTGCGCTCTTAACCCAGGGAAAGCGGGTAAGAGTGATGGATGGATGTTTAGTATGCGCATCTTGTAGCGTTGAATAAACATTGGTGACAGTATTCTCATGTAGCCAGCTAGGAGCACAAGCCCCTCCTCAGGTGTAACACCGTATTCTATTAGCGTCTTGATGATGAGGTTGTCATATTCTTCCCTTCTCCCTTTGTAAGGTGTTGGATCTAAGTAGACGGCTGGTATAGATGCTGCCCTAGCTCTCTCTAGAGCGTATGCCTCTGCTCTATCACTTATCACCACTTTGATCTCCGCGTTCTTTATGTAACCCGATCTTATAGCATCTATTATCGCCTGGAGATTTGTCCCTCTACCAGAAGCCAATACACCTATAGGCACCGTCATCTCCTCAACCCCTCTCTCAGCATCTTTACTGGATCCACTTTACCTACACCGGGCAACCAATCAACCCTCTTCCCAACCGTACCCTTCTCTAACCTATAAAGATAGAGTCTTCTTACCCTCTCTGCTAGTTCAGCCCTTCTCTTTAGAAGCTCCTCAGACCCTATGTCACTTCGGTGGAATAATCCCCAGCCGTCTGCTAACCTAACCGCTGATATAACCTTCTCTATCCTTGCTGAAGCCTCCGGCAAGGTTTCGCCTGAAGCGAGTATCTCCACTAGCCTTGAACCCGCCGATATGATCCTACCGTCTTCTTTGAGGTCGCAAGATGCCCAGAATAATTCACAGCCCCCCTCCACGATCTTAGCTTCATCCACCTCGACTGGGTGGCCTGTTGCGAGCCGCCTGTTATCGGGGTAGCCTTTAGGCGCAACCGCTTTCACAACAACCGCCTTTTTCTCGAACTCTAAGTTGATGCTGCTGAGTTTCTCATCTATTATAGCTAAGCATACGTCTACAAGATCATTCTTTAATGTGTGCAGCACATTAAGCGCCTCTGGGTCGCCTAACCTACTATACATCTCTATTATGGTAGGTCCCTCTATTTCAGTAAGCATCATCTGACCAGCAACTACACCGTGATACCTCTTACCGGTCTTGTCCTGTATAGCTGAGACCATCTTCTCTACTATACGCAGAGACTCGTCATATTCGCTCATCGTGAGGAAGGGTAGGCACATATCTGGTCCGGAGATCGAACCCATTCCACCAGTTTCAGTCCCTATATCGAACTCGTGGGCATTCTTGTTATCCTGCACCATCGGCATCCCGAGGACTGTCTTACCGTCGGTGAAGCACTGCAGCGTATACTCTGGTCCCCACACATTCTCCTCGACAAGAATCTTATCCTCAATGTCACCGTATCCACGCATATAGCCCTCCAACCAGCCGACGTGCTTAGACTTGAACCTCTGCTTCTCATCGTGGAGATAGATCTGCCTATCCTCAACCACCTTCACACCTTTGCCGCCAGCCTGCCTAGCAGGCTTTAACGCAACGTTTTGGAGCCAAGTGAGCGTCTCAGAGTACCGTTGTAGGGTTGTATAGGCTTCTTCAGCCGATCTAAATGTCTGGAAAAGGAGTTTACCCGGCACATCATACTCCCATTGTAGGCGCCTCATCTCAGCCTTCGACATTTCTATTAGGGCTACGCTTCTGTTAGCGCCTATGCAAGGTATCTTCAGCGTCTCTAAGCGATCCGGCACCCCATGGAAGTTTGGCTCTTCGGGGCCTACGAAGACAAAGTCAACGCCAAGCCTCTTAGCGGTTGAGCCTACGAACTCGGGGTCTGTTGTGCTGCCTTGTATGAACTCTCCCCCGCTTCTCTCACATATCCTCAGTATCCCCGGGTTCCTGTTTTCACCTATCCAGTAGATCTTTGGGTTGTATCTGCTCTCTGAGAGCTTCTTGGCTATCGCGTGCTCTCTAGCCCCTGAGCCTACACCAAGTATCTTCATCTAAGCCTCCTCCTTGCTCGGATACTCTCCTGTGAAGCAGCCTAGGCAAAGCATATGTTTGGGCAACCCTATGGCTCTGACTAAACCGTCTATCGATAGGTAGGAGAAGCTGTCTGCGCCTATTATCCCAGCGATCTCATCCTCAGACAAAGCCCTTCCAATAAGCTCATCTACAGGAGGTACTTCTGTGCCGAAGGGGCAGTGAGATATGATCGCTGGGCTGCCTACTCTCACGTGAACCCTCTTAGCGCCTCTCCTCCTAAGATTGAGCACCGTGTTCTTCAGCGTATTCCCCCTTACCACGCTATCATCTATGAGCACAACATCCTTACCGTCGACCGCAGCCCTTATAGGGTTCAGCTTCAGCTGCACACCGATTAACCTCTCAAGTTGAGTAGGCTTGAGGGCTGATCTGACATGCCTACCAGTCCTCATAAACCCAAGCTTTACTGGTATAGATTTTTTGTAAGAGTAGCTTAGTGCGAAGGGTAAGGCTGTCTCAGGTACGCCTATAACGACGTCGCCTTCCGCACTCTTCTCCTCAGCCAACACCTCACCTATCCTCTCTCTTACGGTGTAGACCGGTATGTCGTTTATGTATGAGTCTGCTCTAGCCAAGTAGACGTATTCGAATGCGCAGTACGCTCTGCGGCTCGAACCATTATGCTTCCTCCTCCTAATGCTTAAAGGGTCGAATACCACACACTCGCCAGCTTGGATCTGACCTGAGTGAGTTGCGCCGACTACATCTAAAGCAGAGCTCTCAGAAGACACTATCCCTAGGTCAAAGCCGACTGCACCTACCTCAAGAGGCTTTACACCTAGATGGTCTCTGCAACATATCATCTCCTCATTCTCGGTCAAAGCGATGAACGAGAAACCTACACTTGCTTCTGAAATAAGTTGAGTAGCCGCATCTAAAGGATCCTTTTTCTCAGCGAGTAGCGTAGATAATCTCTCAGCCAGTCTTCGGAAGGCTTCACCTCTTTCTCCTTCGTAGCCTGGTTTGCCGTCTCCAGCCAGAACCAGTCTTATGGGTGCCTCCACCTCTACAAGACCATCATCTTCAGACGGGGAAACCTGACCTATACCTATGTAGCCCCTAACCTTGTTGCCGGAGATAAGTTTGTAGAATTCTTCCACGTGCGTGTTCTTTGTGTAGACGCTTATCTGCTTAGATTCGTTGTCGATTAAAGCGATGCTTGTGCACGCTTCTCCTCTTCCTTGTAGAGCTGTCAAACCGTAGTAGAGGAATCTTGAGGCGTCCCAGTTTTCTCTACCCTCGCCAAACGGGTAGAACCCCATTATGCCAGGCATTTCACCATCTCCCCTTCTTCATACGCTGCGTATATTGAGGTGTCTTTTTTAGGCAAGAGTAGTTTCCGGTGTGGCAAGATGTGCATAGATCTGAAAGCGGTATGCCTATGCCTTTAGAGAGCCCTTCTAACGTGTTGTACCCTACTCTATCCGCTCCTATTTCTTCCGCTACCCGTCTGTTTATCTCCTCCAGATCTTCTGCTCCCTCACCTACTCTGTGGGCTATCAGCTCCTCTTTCGTTGGGAAGTCTATTCCAGCGAAGCAGGGGTAGCGTATAGGTGGGAAGGTTGAAAGCAGACAGATAGATTTCGCACCAGCCTTTCTCAGCGCTTTGATTATGGTCTTGGAGCTCGTACCTCTGACTATGCTATCATCTATAAGCACAACATTTTTTCCACGCACTATGTGCTCCACAGGCATAACCCAACGGTTTATCTCAAATCTACTTCTTAAGGTGGGTTCAATAAAGCTTCTAAGCCCACCCTTCTTACTATACCGATCTTTCATAAGCCCCTCCTCGAGAGGTATGCCGGATACTTGAGAGAAGCCTAAGGCTGCTGGGCGGGCTGAGTCTGGGACAGGTATAACAACATCAGCCTCTACCTTGTAAAGCCTAGCCAACTCTTTACCAAGCCTCTTACGCGCCTCATAAACATTCACTCCATCAATTGTTGAGCTTGGGTTGGCGAAGTAGGTGTACTCGAACGCACAGTGCGCAGCCCTATCAGATTTAGCGAAGAAGTGCGATTCCACAACGCCTTTTGTGATTCGAAGAACTTCCCCAGGCTTAATATCTCTAATGAACTCTGCCCCTACGGCTGATAGGGCGCAAGACTCGGATGCAACTATGTAGGATGATGTTTCAGCATGCCAGCCTAGGCATAGAGGTCTGAACCCCCTCTCATCTCTAGCTGCATATATTTCGCCAGCCTTCGTTAAGATGACGAAGCAGTACGCTCCATTAACCTCCGGGCTGAGTTCCTCAAACGCCTTGAACCAGTCGCCATCTACTTCTGATAGGATGTGGTATAGCCTATAGCCAACGATTAGAGTATCGCTAGCCCAAGCCGGTATCTCATAGTGAGGAGGAAGGGTGCTTAAAATCTCCTCCGTATTAGAGATGGTCCCGTTGTGGGCTATAGCGAAATCCCTCCCAACCATCAGCGGCTGGGCATTCTCAAGTGCCGTCCGACCCACGGTGGAGTATCTTGTATGCCCTACTGCGTAGGGTGAAGGCGACTTTGCGCAGATCGAAGCCGCTTTACTCAAGCTTTCAGAGACCAAGCCGAGCATGCGCCAAGGCTCCTTACCGGGGACAGCCAAACCCCAGGCCTCTTGCCCCCTGTGTTGGAGCGCCCTTAGCAGATTAACTACTAGGGGGAGGACGTTGACATCGCTCTGTGAACTCACAGCAGCCAGCCCACACTTCTCCCTTATCATATCTCATCACCCATCAGCTTAGGTATCGTGCTCCCCCAAGCGTTTTCAAGCTCCTCAACCCTCACCTCAACCTTCTTTGCCCCGATCTCGAAGGCTAACTCATCTCCCCTAACCTCTCCTATAGTCTCACAGGCTATATTAAAGGAGGCGCAGATTTCTTTTATCCTCTCTTCATTATATCTGTCTGCGCCGATTATGAACCTTCCGTGCGTCTCTGCGAAGAGGATTTCGTCAACACGCTCGCATGTGTTAGGAACCTTCTTAAGATCTATTACCATACCGACGCTCGATTTTATACAGGCTTCTGCTAAAGCGGCTGCTAGCCCGCCTTTAGATATGTCTTCGATAGCCTTTGCTAACCTTAGGTTTATGATCTTCAGCATGCACTTGTGCAGCCTTTTCTCGTAGTCGAAGTCTACTTGAGGCACAACCCCGCCTACCAGACCGTGGATACCTTCATAGTACTCTGAGCCGCCTAATTCTGGTCTGGTTTCACCTACTATCAAGATCCTTGTACCAGCATCAAAATAACACTTCGTCAACACATCAAAGCTCTCAGCCAAGCCTATTACAGCTATGACTGGTGTAGGTTTTATGGCCTTACCACTAACCTTATCTTCGTTATAGAAGCTCACCTTACCACCTATGCAAGGTATATTGAGGTTCTTGGCGTAGTCTGCGATGCCCTTCACGGATTCGCTGAAAGTCCAGAAGACCTCTGGATTAGAGGGGTCGCCGAACTGAAGGTGGTCTAGCATCGCGATAGGTTCGGTGCCGACCGCTAAAACGTTTCTGCAGGCTTCAGCGAAGACACCAGCCGCGCCGTTGTAGGGGTCTAGGTAGCAGTGCTTTGAGTTTCCATCTGCTCTGATCGCTATGAATCTGCCGTTAGGTAGGCGGAGGACCGCTGCTCCTGTCTGACCCGGTTTGAAGACCGTATTTATGCCTACTTCATGATCGTACTGCTCATACACCCACTGTTTGGATGCTATGTTCGGTAGGCTTATGAGTTGTATTAACGTCTTCGCTAGATCTCGTGGTTCATCCGGTTTAGGGACTTTTTTTAGCTCCTCGATGTACGCTGGTTTCTTAGCGTTTCTGTAGATGATTGGTGCGTTCGCAAGGAGGTCTGCTCTTATCCTCGTTAGAACCGTCTCACCCTTCTTTATGGTCACGTATTTATCGTCCGTAACCTTGCCTATTATCGAATACCTAACACCGTATTTTCTGAAGATCTTCGTAACCTCTTCCTCATAGCCGCTTTCGACTACGAAGAGCATACGCTCTTGCGACTCAGAAATCATAATCTCTATTGGATGCATGTCTTCTTCACGCAAAGGAACCTTTGTAAGATCAACTTCAACACCAGTGCCACCCTTAGCTGCGATCTCTGAGAGCCCGCAGCTCAAACCACCTCCACCAAGATCCTTCAGCCCCCTCACCCTACCCGTAGCTATGGCTTCGAGTGTAGCCTCGATTATCATCTTCTCAGCAAATGGGTCTGGTATCTGAACAGCCGACCGCTCCTGCTCAGATTCCTCGGTCAAGACAGCTGAGGCGAATGACGATCCGTGTAACCCATCCCTACCAGTTAATCCGCCAACCAATATTATCGAATCACCAGGGTATCTTGCTTCAGCTAGGACGAGGTCGCTCCTCTTACCCACACCAAAGCAGACCACATCGACCAAACAGTTTCTTTCAAACGACTCGTCAAACTCAACCTCTCCCCCAACAGTAGGCACACCAACGCAGTTTCCGTAGTCGCTTATCCCCCTGACCACGTGCTTGAAGAGCCATCTTGAGTGGCTGCTGGTTAAGATAGATCCGAATCTGAGCACATCAAGCAGCGCAATCGGGCGTGTACCCACGCAAAGAATATCACGAAGTATACCTCCAACCCCTGTAGCAGCCCCACCATAAGGGTCGATGGCTGAGGGGTGGTTGTGGCTCTCTATGTGCGCGGTCAGAATATATCCGTCACCAACATCCACTACACCAGCGTCGTATCCAGGTCCGAGGATGACGTACCTACCTTGAGTAGGTAGGAGCTTTAGAAGAGGTTTGGATGATTTGTAGCTGCAGTGCTCAGACCACTCCGCATCGACCATAGCCAACTCTAAATCGTTAGGTTCTCTACCGAGCTCCAGTCTAAGGTGCTCCACTTCCTCTTCTGTGAGGTTTAACTTGAGTTGCTTAACGCGCTCCAAGAGGTATCAGCCACCTAAATCGAGCATCGACTTAAAGATCTCTAAACCGTCTATTGTTTCATATGGGCTTAGGATCGCTTCTGAGGCTCTTTCTGGGTGTGGCATAAGCCCAAGCACGTTACCTCTTCTGTTGCATACACCTGCTATCGCCTCTAAAGAGCCGTTTGGGTTAGATCTTTCAGAGAGTGTGCCATCTGGCTCTGTGTAGCGGAAGACTATCTGGTTATGCTCTTTTAACTCTTTGAGACCCTCGGGGTCTATGTAGTATCTGCCTTCGTTATGCGCTATGGGCATCCGCAGCACCTGCCCTTTAACGTACCTTCTTGTGAAGAGGGTTTCGTTATTCTCAACCCTAAGATTAACCCATTTACACACAAATTTTAACCCAACATTTCTCATCAACGCACCTGGCAATAGGCCTGATTCAACAAGTACTTGGAAACCGTTGCAGATGCCTAACACAGGTTTCCCTTCTTCAGCCATCTTCCTCACTTCACGCATAATCGGGCTGAAGGCAGCTATCACACCAGCCCTTAGGTAGTCTCCGTAAGAGAAGCCGCCGGGCAAGATTACGCCATCGTATCCCTTTAGGCTTCCATCTGCGTGCCAGACTAGATCAGCCTCTACACCGAGCACGTTCGTTAACACATGATGCACATCTCTGTCACAGTTGCTGCCCGGGAAGACTATGACCGCTATGCGCATACTTTAAGCACCCAATACCTCTATTGAGCACACGCTAACGACCGGGTTATAGATCCTCAGCTCGTCACACATCTTCGAGACGAGCTGCTTAGCCTCCTCGCTACTCGAAGCCTCTACAACGATCTTAAGAAGCTTAGCAGTCCTAACATTCTTGACCTGTGTGTAGCCGTTCTTTACCATAAGGTCTCGCATAATGACCTCTCCTTCAGGGTCTCTTATGGTAGGCTTGTTCTCTATGATGACATTGACATTAAACCTGGGCAAATCGAAGACCCTTGAGCTGAGTGGCTATACGCTTGTTATTAACCGTATCCCTCTTTGAGGATGGTTTATTGAACCGTTTCTAATAGAAAGTCTCATTTCCTTCGTCTGAGCAAAGTTATAATTTAATCTATCTTCTACTAAAGTTTAGAGAACTTTTAATGAGAAGTCTTCTCTTCGGTTACATATCCGAACCAAGCTTTCACAACCCTAATCAGCCCAGATCTAAGCTCCTCGCCTCTTAACATCTGCTTTCTAAGAGCAGCAACCTCCTCAGCCAGAAGGGGTGCTTGAATAACATTTCTTATCCAGCGTTCAAAGTCCCTTCTATATAGGTGGAACTCCAGCGACTTAGAATCTACAACCGTAATCGCCTCTAGGAAGGAGGTGATCGAAGAAGCTAACACGCCTGTGTACCTACCATAGTCTATGAAAAAGTAAAATGGTTTTTCGTGTGTGAGCAAGACTGTGCCCTCAACTTCCGCGTTCTCCTCTACTACAACATTAGGCCATATTCTGCACCCTGATCTTATTCGAGCCCCGTTTTTAAGTAGGGCTGCTTGACCGATGATAGACTCTTCAACGGTTGCCTGCTCACCTATAATAGCTTTCTCACCTATTATGCTCTCCGAGATCCTTGAGCCGCTACCCACTCTAACGTCCTCAAATAGTGTTGAGGAAACTATGGTCGAGTTACTTGATATGCTGGCTCCACTTAACAAGCAGACATAAGGTCCTACGGTTGCGCCATCCTCAACTCTGACCCCTGACCCCATAAGGAGAGGCCCCTCTAACCTCGCACCGTTTCCTATGTAGGCTTCGCCTAACATCCATATTGAGCTGTCAGTCTCCTCCATATGCTTCCTCAGAATACGCTTCTGTGCTTCAATATACCCTTCTCTACTACCTACATCAACCCAATAACCTTCGCACTCATATGCTAGCAGTCTCTTTCTGGAAGCAAGCATCTTCGGAAAAACATTCTTCGCAAAATCACAGGGGTGCTGGGTTATGAAGTCAAGAACCTCTGGTTCAAGCACATATATCCCCGTGCTGACCTTATTTGAGCGGCACTCCTCTGGTTTAGGCTTCTCTCGGAAGCCTGTGATGAAACCCTTTTCATCATATTCGATTACGCCGAAGAGCCAAGGATTTGGAACACTCTTCACAACTATGGTGGCGTCAGCCCCTTTTTTAATATGCACCTTAACCGCTTCAGAGAGATCTATCTCAGTATATGTATCACCTTGAATTACTAGGAAGCGCTTATCGAGCAGATGGCTAACCAGCTCCACACTACCCGCTGTGCCTAGTAAGAGGTCTTCAGGCTCGACCGAATAATGTATCTTTACACCAAGTTTTGAACCGTCACCTAAGTAGCTTCTAACCTGCTCACTCAAGTAACCTAGGGTTAAGATTACCTCATCAAAACCACATTTAGCCAACTGTTTTATCAGATGCTCGATCACAGGCGCCGGGCCTAAAGGAAGCATGGGCTTTGGGCGTGTTAGCGTTAGGGGTCTTAACCTAGTACCCTCTCCACCCGCTAAAACTACAGCCTTCAACCCAGTACACTAAAGCCGCTACAGTATAATAAAGGTATATGTGTAGCGATGGTTTATCTCCTTGTGCTGTGGTGTATAGTGGTATGTTCGACTACGACACCTATCTATCTGTATTCACTTGGCGCTACGGAAGCAGGGAAATGAGGCAGCTCTTCTCTGAAGTAGCGACGAGGGCTACTTGGAGACGCATCTGGCTCGCCTTGGCTGAAGCAGAGGCTGAAAAGGGGCTTGTGACGCAAGAGGAGCTTGAGGACATAAGAGCTTACGCCGACACCTCAAAGGTGGATATAAAGAGAGCGCACGAGGTAGAGCGGCAGATAAGACACGATCTAATGGCTGAGATAAAGGTTTTCGCTGAACAAGCCAAGAAAGGCGGGGGTAAGATACACCTAGGTGCAACCTCAGCCGATATAGAAGATAACGCTGACGCAATGAAGATTAGAGCCGCTTTGGACATAATCTTAACTAGGCTGGTAAACTGCTTAGACGCCGCCTCAAGAAAGATCAAGGAGTACTACGATCTACCTTGCATGGGTTGGACACACCTACAGCCAGCCGAACCGACCACAGTAGGCTACAGATTAGCGCAGTACGCACAAGACCTTGTAACCGATATAAGGTACGTAGAGTTCCTTCTGGAGAAGGTGGTTAAGGGGAAGGGGCTCAAAGGCTCCGTAGGCACATCCTCAAGCTTCAAAGAGCTGCTCTCAGGCATATGTGAGCCGAGCGAGCTCGAATCTGCTTTTCTGAGTAAGCTGGGGTTAGACGCCTACTTCGTCTCAACCCAAACATACCCAAGAAAGCTCGACCTCCTAGTGTTATCCACCCTATCCTCTATTGCACAGAGTGCACATAAGTTTGCCTTTGATGTTAGGTTAATGCAGTCACCAGTATTTGGCGAGTGGTCTGAGCCCATAGGTGAGCGGCAAGTCGGCTCATCTGCTATGCCCTTTAAGCGCAACCCTGTTTTAAGCGAGAGGATCTGCTCCTTAGCGCGTTTCGTAGCCGTGCTACCTCAAGTAGCGTTTAGCAACGCTGCATCAACGCTGCTCGAGCGAACATTAGACGATTCAGCGAACAGAAGGGTCATCATACCAGAGAGCTTCTTGGCTGTAGATGAGATACTCATACTCTACGACAAAGTGATGAGTGGTCTTCAGATATATGAAAAGGTAATTGAAAGAAACCTTAGGCGCTTCGCCCCCTTCTCTGCAACAGAGAGGCTTCTCATGAAACTGGTTAAGGCTGGTGAAAGTAGGCAAGAGATGCACGAGTTGATCAGAGCATACTCATTCAAGGCTTGGAAAGCGGTTTTAGAGGGTGAAGAAAACCCACTTATAGACCTCTTAGCAAGCGACGATAAAATAGCGTCCAAACTATCGCGAAGTGAAATAGAGTACATACTGGGCTCAGCAAGCTTTAAGGAGCAAGTAGGCGACGCACCTCAACGTTGCCTAGAATTCCTCCGAAGAGAGGTTACACCCATCCTAGAAAAGTATGCAGATAGAGTTGGGCGGAGAGTTAGCGCTGAATTCTAGGTGAAGTAGAAGCGCAGCCCCTCGATCATAAACTGGAAGGCTATAGCCGCTATGAAGATAGCCATAAGCCTAGCCGCGACAGCAGAACCAGCCTCACCTAGGAAGAGGTAGATCCTCTCGATCGATATTAGCACGATAGATGTTAGCAGAATCACGATAATCACAGCTAAGATTACTTCAAGTATGCCGGTGATCTGAAGCAGAACTATCGTTGTGGTGATAGCACCCGGCCCGGCTAGCAGCGGAAAGGCCATAGGGACGGCCCCAGCCCCCTCTGGTGTTACTTCCTTCTCCTCCCAAGACCCTGTAATGAGGATCTTCATAGCTATTATGAGTAGCAGAAGGCCACCAGCAATCTTGAAGCTGTGTATGGATATGCCGAAGAGCGCTAGGAGAAGATGGCCTGCGAAGGCGAAGACGAGAAGGAGGGCTGCGGAGACGATGATCGCCGATCTGAAGGTTCGGCTCCTCTGCGCTGGGCTTAGGTTCCTCGTTAAAGCTATGAAGATAGGGACATTACCTATAGGATCAACGATAACGAAAAGCGCAACAACCGCCTTAAGAAGCGCTTGCCAATCTATCTGAAGCCCCTCCAAGCCAACTCAGCACAACCTATCACAGAGAGATAGATTAACCTTACCAGCAGCTCGCTGTGAAATTAAACCATTAACGAATTATTTATGTAAGATTCTGACCACTTTTCTCGCTCATTTTGATTTGAAGCTTGATCTAAAACCCTCTAACCCTGTTTAACCGCTAATCCAACTTACACTAGACTATACAAGGGTTGGCGTTTCACGTTAAGTTCGATCAAACCATCCTTTAACAATACGCAAGGGCATCTCTAGCGTCAACACGCTCCTACACATCACACGCGAGGGAATCGATACTCAAAACCAAAGCCCCTTGATAGCGGAACATAAGCTATCCAGTCATACCGAAACCTTAGTGCATCAAGTTTCTGCAACCATATAGCTTTCATAGAAGAGACTCTATAAGGAGTGTATTACTCTGGGGGTTAGGTCGCCACTCCACTTAAGAACCCATACACCGTTAGCCTTAGCCTCCTCTAATGCAGAGGGTATGACGTAGTCGGCGTAAACTACCTTTATCAACTTAGGTCTGAGGAGGTCAGGTTTCCTCGCTCTTATGAGATCGACCTTCTCCTCCAGCTCATTAAGAAGCTTGACACCCAACCTAACCGTAGCCTCACCGACCACGCAGAGTTCACCAGATGCGCCGTAGATGTTAACCTCTTCGCCATTAACCCAAATCCTATCTAGTGGTATATCGATACCCAACTCGCTCCTCAACCTATGCCTAATAACATCCCTACCCTCCTCTTCAACACACAAAGTAAGCCTCTCAACACCAACCCTAAGCTCCCTCAACTCAATCCACAACTTCTCCTGACTCTCCCTCAAACTCTTAACTTCAACCCAAAGTTTCTCCTGCCCCTCCCTTAAGCTCTTAACCTCTAGCCATAACTTCTCTTGGTTCTCTCTCAAACTTTTAACTTCTAGCCAAAGTTTCTCCTGATTCGCCTCTAATCTATCTAACCTCTTAAGTATCTCGGAGACTCCGATGAGCCCGGCTACCGCATACCTAAACTCTTCATCTTCCTCCAACGCTTTAAGAATCCGCTTCTTCTCTTCCGCTGATAGAGTCTCAGACATCCTAACTTATAATCATCCACCACCCTTTTATTAAACTTCCTAACTTCACCTACACTATACTTAAAGCTTGGTTCTATGTTCTTGCCTCGATCATGCTCCTTGACTTTGCCACAAATATATACCCTGGCTTTACGAATGTTAACTTTCCCTTTCAGCCGGTAAATACTTTATTACACCTAAGCCTGCGCTTCTACCGCCGCCTACGTTTGTGTACTCGCCGAACTTAAGGAGAGTGTCGACCACTTTAGCGTACTTCTCTGAGTAGAGGTCTTTGGGTAGGCTGAAGTGCACTTCACCAACAAAACCAACGACCCACTTATTGGTTGTGGGATGCTCATAAACTCTGATGGTTCTGATCGAATCGGGGTAGCCTGATAACGCCACACCACCCAACTCAACCCACTCCTTAAACTCGTTCGCAGGGATCTGAGCAGATGCGGCAGAAAAGGCTCGCGCAAGCCTTAAGAG
>Ga0071330_1085849_pt1 | contig 40173 bp, 35 predicted proteins | sample GBScel77sediment_FD_63802 | JGI IMG/M metagenome (GOLD analysis project Ga0071330, IMG submission 63802) | Hot spring sediment microbial communities from Great Boiling Spring, Nevada - Cellulolytic enrichment Sediment 77C v2 (version 2) | ecosystem: Environmental > Aquatic > Thermal springs >...
AGTCTGATGGAAAGCAAGGGCGGATTTAACATACTGAGGCGCAAAGTGGTCGCTTTCCTTGGCGCTTTAACGACAGCCGTTGGCGCTTTCGTTCTGAAAAGGAAGTTGGCAGCGCAGGACGGTGAAGGAAAATCTCAACCTGCCGAACAAACTCAGGAGAGCCAAAACGGTCGCTTGCACAAGTGGGGAATGGTCATTGACTTAGACAAGTGCACTGGCTGTGGCGCTTGTGTTGTAGCGTGTGCTGTGGAAAACAACATGATGCTCGGTGACGCCCAATTGGCTGAACAGGGAAGGGTCATCCGATGGATGTATCTCTTGCCGATGACGGAAGGCGAATACCCGAACATCAAGTCTCGGCTTCTCCCCATGCTTTGTCAACATTGTGACCGACCACCTTGCGTTTTCGTTTGTCCGGTAAGTGCCACTTACAAGGACTCTGAAGGACTGGTCGCTCAAGTTTACCCGCGATGCATAGGTTGCCGCTATTGCGTCAACAACTGCCCTTACACCATCAAGTATTTCAACTGGGGCGAACCTGAATTCCCGCAACCCATCCCTAAGGGCTTCAATCCCGATGTAGCAGTTCGCTACAAAGGCATCGTTGAGAAATGCACTTTCTGCCACCACAGGCTTCAAATTGCCAGAGAGAAAGCGAAGGCAGAAGGGCGAGAGTTTCGCCCCGAAGATTATGTTCCCGCTTGCGTTGAAGCCTGCCCTGCTAAAGCCATCTATTTTGGCGATTTGAACGACCCTGAAAGTGAAGTCAGCCGTCTGGCTCACAGCCGAAGGGCTTTCAAGTTGCTTGAGGAATTGGGGACTCAACCAAAAGTCATTTACTTGTCGGAGGGATGAAAAGTGCAGGGTCATAAAGTTCCTGACGCTGAGGTTAGGCTTCCTGAGGAAGAGGAACTTGAAAGGGACATTTTGAGACCGTTGGAGCAGCCTGCCAGCCTAAAGTTCTGGCTTTTGTGCGGTCTGTTGGCTTCAATTTTCCTGTTTGCCCTTATCGCTTGGACAAACCAGTTGATCAACGGCTTGAAAGTAACGGGCTTGAACGCTCCCGTTTTCTGGGGAGTTTACATTGTCAACTTCGTCTTTTTCATCGGCATTAGCCATGCAGGGACACTCATTAGTTCCATCTTGCGGATAGCCAATGTTTCGTGGCGCAGACCTTTCACGAGGATGGCTGAAGCGGTTACGGTTTTTAGCCTCCCCTTCGGTGCTTTGTGTCCCATCGTTGACATGGGTCGCCCCGAACGATTTTTGAATGTCATCAAGCACCCTCACTTAACTTCGCCCATCGTTTGGGATGTGATTTGCATTTCCACTTACCTGATGACGAGTTGCATTTACTTCTACCTTTCGCTCATTCCCGACATCGCCCTTTGCCGAGACCGACTTAAAAATGTCTCGCCCTTCAAGAAATGGCTTTACCGAACCCTATCGCTGGGTTGGACTGGGACGGAGAGGCAGTGGAAAATTTTGGACACCTTACTGACCGCTATGAGCGTCATGCTTTTCGTCATCGTCATTTCCGTTCACACCAATGTTTCCTTTGTCTTCTCGGTCACTTATAAGCCTGGATGGCACACGACCATATTGCCTCCTTTCTTTGTCTTGGGCGCGATTTTCAGCGGCGTTGCCACCGTCATCGTCGTCATGATTGCCATCAGGAAATACTACGGGCTGGACAAATGGGTCACTGATTATCACCTTGACCGAATTGCTGCTTTCCTTTTGGCTTTAACTTGCTTTTGGCTTTACGCCATGTTAGTTGAACACTTGCTCACCATTTATGTGGGCAAACCTGCCGAGATGAAAATAACCTTTGAGCGCTTCCTCGGTCGCTTCTCTTTGATGTTCTGGATCATGTTCGCCCTTTGCTGCATAGTGCCATTGTTTGTTCTTGCAGTGCCGAGGTGGCGGACAATTCCCAACCTCGTCATCGTGTCAATTTTGATTAACATAGGCATGTGGCTTGAGCGATATGTCATCATTGTCCCAAGTGCCATAAACACTAAGTTGCCTTGGGCTAAAGCATACTACTTCCCTTCATGGGTTGAAATCGCTATAACCGCAGGGTGGGTGTCTGGTTTCATACTTTTGCTCATGCTCTTCACTCGCTTCTTCCCTTCAATTACGGTTTGGGAAGTTAAGGAAGGTTTGCACGAAACCGCTCAAAAAGCCCAACCTGTTTTGGCTGGTTCAACAGCAAAAGAGAATGCTTGAAAGTTCACAAAAACGAACTTAAGAGTTAAGGCTTGAGGATGTCCTTGTGAGCCTTTAAGTTCGTTGATGCTTTTTATGTTTGCACCACCTTTACCCTAACGAACCCCTCCCCTCAAAACACCAATGCCCTTGAAAGTTTTGACTGGCTATGTCACTCTTTTAAGCGATGTGAGGCAAAGTTGGAGGTGATAACTGTGTTCCGGCAAGAAGTGCCCTTGTTGATTTTGGAAGCAGTTCTGTTTCCGGGTGCAAAAATTCCTGTGACGATTTTTGACGAGCGCGACAAGAAACTGCTGGAGGAATGTCTAAGCGGTGACCGAAGGTTGGGGGTGACACTGCAAAAGCATTCGCAAAGGACTAACAAGACCTTTGACTGCTTTGAGGTTGGGACATTGGCTCAAATTGTCCACGCAGAAATAACACCCGAAAACCAAATCACTGTCATCCTTCGCGGCATGCAGAGGTTTAGGATCATTGAGTTCGTTCAGTATGAACCTTACTTGGTCGGGCGCGTTGAACTCCTGCCCAGTCGCTTCTCTTTCATCTCCCCACAACTGACTCATTTGGCGAACCGAATTTCTGCCCTGCTTTACCGATACATTGAACTCCGAGAGATAGCGGACAAGTTGGCACTCGCCGACATGATGCTCCCGACCGACTTAATGTCACTCTGTTATCGGGTGGGTTCACTGCTTGACATTCCGCTGCGCGAAAAGCAGGAACTCCTTGAAGTTGACGACATAAACGAACTGCTCCTGAGGGAGTTGGAAATTCTCAACCGCGAGATAAAGCGGTTGCAACAGTCAGCATTTTGGCACCAATTTGTCCGAGAAAAGGCTCACCGAAGAGCCTTGCCCATTGAAAGGGCAATTTGGAACTGAAGTTGGGGGTAGTAAGCCGTGAAGTCTCTGCGAATTTATGTTGACGGCTCATCTTTGGGCAATCCCGGTCCTGCAGGAATCGGAATTGTCGTCTGTGACGAGCAGGAAAACATCTTGACAACGCACCAACTTTCCCTGCCGAGCGCTACCAACAACGAAGCGGAGTATCAAGCCGTTATTGAAGCCCTGAAACTGGCAAAACATCTTGGGGCTGACGAGATTGTCATCCTGAGCGACAGCGAACTCATAGTCCGACAACTTAACGGGAACTATAGGGTTAAATCGCCCAACCTTTTCAGGCTCCATGAGGAAGTGATGAACCTTGCCAGAAACTTCAAACGCTTCAGCGTGGTCTATGTCCCGAGGGAGAAAAACAAGGTGGCAAACCAGTTGGCTCAGAAGGCTTCGTTGGCTTCAAGCCTGAAAGTTCGGTCGCCCCAACGGCGAAGGGTTAAAATTTCGCCATCTATTCTCTCCGCCGATTTCAGAAGGCTCGGCGAAGTTGTCCGAGAACTTGAGGCTGGTGGTGCTGACTGGATTCACTTTGACATCATTGACGGTCGCTTCGCTCCCAACATCACCTTCGGTTTCCCAGTCATAGAAGCCCTGCGCCCTGAAACTTCTCTGCCCTTTGATGTGCACCTGATGATCGTTGAACCCGAGAGATATGTTGAGAGGTTCGTCCGTGCCGGGGCGAACATTTTGACCGTCCACCCAGAAGCCACCTACCAACTGCACCGAACTATCAGCACGATCAAGGAAGCAGGGGCAATGGCGGGAGTTGTCTTGAACCCAGCAACACCGCCAGAGTTTGTCAAGCCAATCTTGCATTTATTGGACTTGGTTTTGGTCATGAGCGTTGATCCCGGTTTCTCAGGACAAAAGTTCCTCCCGTTCGTCTTGGACAAAGTGAGGACGATAAGGGCTTGGATTGACGAAATGGGGCTTGAAACTGAGTTGGAGATTGATGGCGGGGTGACAGAAGCGAACGCAGCCGAATGCGTCGCTGCTGGTGTGACGGTTATCGTGAGTGCAACGGGAGTTTTCCACAGCGGCAAAACCATAGCCGAGGCTATCGCCGACTTGCGTCGGGCAGCGGAGATGGGACTGGAGGAAAAGAAATCGTGATGTCTGAAAAGGCGATAAACTTGTGGCGGAAAGCATGTCAGGCTTTAAGCGTTGCCGAGTTGGCTTACGAAAATGGCTTCTACGATGAAGCCGTTTGCAGGAGTTACTTTGCCACTTTGAAAGCGGCATTGGCATTATTGGCATCGTTGGGATTGCTGCCTAAAAACACAGTTCGCATCGGCTACTGGGTTCAAGCAAATTTCGCCAATGAGTGCATTCACAGAAGAAAACTGATGCCGGCGGAAAGCGCCAGATGGTTGGCTGAACTGCGGAACTTAAGGGTGCAAGCGGAATACACTGACGAAATGATGACGGAAAGGAAAGCGAGGCAAGCCATCAAACTTGCAAGGGAATTTTTGGCTGCCGTTGAAAGGAGGCTAAAGTCATGAGACTGGGAAAGCGCTACAAGCAACTCATTGACCAATGGGTCAGTGAAATTCTGCAAAAGTATCCGCAGGTCAAGTTTGAAGGTGTTGAGCCTGCGCCAGAAGGCGGACTCGCTATCAAACTTCGCGGTCCAGAAGATGTTCTGATGTTAGTGATGCACGAGTATGCTGACAAGCAAGTTGAAGCGACGCGCAAGTATCGTTGTGACATTTTGTTCGCACCTATTTCCGAGCCACCCATAGACCCGAACTGGCCTGACTGGGATATATGGACTTTGAAGGACGAGGAAGAGGCAGAAGTTCGTTGAAAAGGCGAAAGGAACTCTAAGGGTGGCGATGGCATGGACTACTTGCTGTGGACATTGATTGCTTTCGCTTCAGGCTCTTTGATGTTTTCACACTGGATTGGCTTGGTCGTGCTTAAAAAGGACATCCGCACTGTTGGTAATGGCAACCCAGGTGCGGTTAATCTTTGGCGAGCGGGAGGGAAGGCGTGGAGTATTGTTGGGTTTTTGTTGGACTACATTAAAGGGCTTGCACCAGTCATAGCAGCACAACACATGGGTGACATAGAAGGGGTAGGTTTGATACCCGTAGCGTTCGCTCCTGTAGTGGGGCATGCATTCTCACCTTGGCTGCGTGGGCGTGGAGGCAAAGCCATAGCCGTTACTTTCGGCGTTTGGACAGGAGTTAGCCTTTGGGAAGGACCGACGGTTTTCGGAGTGTTGCTTTCATTCTGGTATGCCGTTAGTGCCCGCGATGGCTGGACAGTTTTTATGGCTTCGCTTTGCTTCGGATGCTATTTGATTTTTCGGGGTGTTCAGGATTGGCTTGTTTTGTGGGTTTTGGTCTCAACAGTGTTGACAGTCAAACACTTCAGTGAACTGCGCAGAGGTTGGCAGTGGCGCCCTTGGGTCTATCGCATTTTCAGAAGAGATCGGTCATAACTTAGGTGAGGCAGAGACAAACTGTAGGGGGACAAAATGGCAAACTTTTGGGAGAAAGCAGAGGAGGCTTTGAAGGTCGCTGAGTGGGCTTACCAAAACAGATACTACAACGAAGCCGTCAGCAGAAGTTACTTTGCTGCACTGAGAGCGGCTTTGGCGTTGTTGGAAGCGATTGGATTTAGGGCAACAGAAACAAAGCGCATTCACTTTTGGGTTCAATCAACTTTCGCTCGGGAATGCATTCACAGGCGTAAACTTGTGCCTGCACATCTGGCAGTAGTGTTAAGTGACTTAAGTGAATTGCGAGTGCGTGCTGATTACTTGCCTGAACCCGTTAGCCAAACCATCGCTCGTCGGGCACTTAAACAAGCGCAAGAATTCCTTGAGGCTGTTCAAAGGAGGTTGCAAGCAAAATGAAGTTAAGTAAGCGTTGTCGGCAACTGGTTGATCAATGGCTTGAAGAAATTGCTCGCAAGTATCCGCAGGTTCGCTTTGAGGGATTGGCGAGGACTCCTGACGGTGCTGTTGCTATCAAGTTGCGTGGTCCTGAAGACCTACTGGAGCATGTGCGAATTTCTTTTGCGCCACGCAAACTTGAAGCGTTGCTAAAGCACCGTTGCCACATCATCTTTCTTTGCTTAGCAGAGCCACCTTCAAACCCTGACTGGGATTATGTTGACTTCGGCGATAGCGTGACTGAAACTGAAATTGAGAGCGTTTTGGATAAAGTCTATGCCCGCAAAGGAGGTCGGGAAGATGGCGGTAGTAATTGAGTTGCCGATTTTGCCCGTCACAAGCGTTGGGAGTTTCCCAAAACCACCTTACCTTCAACAAGCCCGCATCCAGTTTAGGCGGGGAGAAATCAGTTACGAAAAGTTGCACGAGTTGGAACTTCAAGCGACTCGTGAGGTCATAGCGATGCAGGAAGAAGTGGGTGCTGATTTGTTGGTGCACGGTGAGATGGAGAGGGGCGATATGGTGGAGTTCTTCGCTGACCAACTTGAAGGCTTCGGTCGTAAAGGTTTGGTTCGCAGTTACGGTAACCGATACTACTTCAAGCCCGTTATCACTGGCGAAATTCGTCGGACGAAACCCATGACCGTTGAAATGTGGCAGTTTGCTCAATCGCTGACGAAAAAGCCTGTCAAGGGAATGCTGACGGGCGCTTACACCATCTACGACTGGAGTTTTGACGAACATTACGACCCTTACGACAAAGACCGGAAAGGTCGCAGGGAGGCAGTTTTGGCGTTGGCACACGCCATCAACGAGGAAGCACAAGACCTTCGCAAAGCAGGCGCACTTTTCATCCAAATTGACGAACCTGCAGTCCCAACTCATCCCGAAGACATTGAAATCGCCTACGAAGCAATGGAGGTCATGACGAAAGGTTTGGACGCTTTCGTGATCACTCACATGTGCTATGGCGACTTGCGTCCCGTTTATCAGCGTCTCGTTCAATTCCCCGTCCACCAGTTTGACTGGGAGTTCACCAATAATGCAGACAAACTCTACCCGCTCATTGAGCAGTTTGGTTACCCGTCAGACAAGTTCATCGGTTTGGGTGTCGTGGATGTGCATAGCCGAAGGATTGAGAGCGTTGATGAAGTGGAGCAGCGAATTCGTCAAGCATTGCGTTACCTTCGCCCAGAGCAAATCTTTCCCGACCCAGACTGCGGCTTGAAGACGAGGACTTGGGATGAAGCGAAAGCGAAGATGGCAGTCATTGTAGAGGCTGCGAAGCGAATCCGAAGCGAAATTGAGGCTCAAGGAGGTCCAACCAAACTCAGGTTCACTTTTGATGGCGGTGTGAAAGTTGAAGCGGTAAGAGGCTAAATTTTCTGGTGAGGTGTTTCTGCGATGACGCCCATGACGGGCACGACTATTGTGGCTGTTAGATGCAAAGGTCAAGTGGCTATGGCGGGTGACGGGCAAGTAACCCTTGGGGAGACAATAGTCAAGCACTCAGCCCGTAAAATTCGCCGGCTTTACAACGGCAAGGTCCTCGCAGGTTTCGCAGGTTCAGTGGCAGACGCTTTGGCTCTCTTTCAACGCTTTGAGGAGAAACTGGAAGAGTTCAGGGGCGATTTGAAGCGGGCAGCCGTTGAGTTGGCTCGCGATTGGCGGACCGACAGGATACTGAGACGGCTTGAAGCATTGATGATTGTCGCAGACCTTGACAACCTTTTGCTCCTAACGGGGGCAGGGGAAGTAATTGAACCCGATGAGGACGAAAGGGGAGGAGTTCTCGCTATAGGTTCGGGGGGACCTTACGCAGCAGCCGCTGCAAAGGCATTGCTTAAGTTCACAGATTTGGATGCGCCAACCATCGCCAGAGAAGCCCTGAAGATTGCCGCTTCCCTCTGCGTTTACACCAACGAACACATAATCTTGGAAACTTTGCCGTAGTTCGCGTCGTCGCTCCATGACCGAAGGAGGAGATGTCAGTGGAAACTCAAGCCAACCATCGGGCTCGATTGGAAAAGGTCAGGGAGAAATTGGCTGAATTGAAACTTCAGGCTTTGATCGTTTTCAGTCGGGCGAACATCCGCTACCTGACCGGGTTTACAGGGAGCGCTGGGGTCTTAATTGTCGGTCGGGAAGGTTGGGCTTGGTTGATTACCGATGGTCGCTACAAGTTGCAGTCAAAGGAGCAAACAAAAGGGACGGGTGTCAAAATCGCCGTCACCAGATTGACGGGAAAAGTCATCGCCAACACCCTCAAACGAACGGGCGTCAGGCATGTTGGGTTTGAGGGGCGAAATTGCTCTGTTGCTTTCTTTGAAAGTTTGCGGGACGAACTCAAAGGCACGAGGGTTAAGTTGGAAAGCGTGGCAGGAGTTGTTGAGGAGTTGAGAGCGGTTAAGGACGAAAACGAACTAAGCCTAATTCGCCAAGCGGCTCAACTCGCCGATGCTGCCTTTGAGCACGCTTTGAAGGTCTTGAGAGTCGGGATGACGGAGAAGGAATTGGCTTGGGAAATTGAAGCCTTCCTGCGAACTCACGGCGCTGATGCCATCGCTTTCCCGCCAATTATCGTCTCTGGCGAGCGAACTGCACTTCCTCACGGTCAACCTTCCGACAGGAAATTGCAAAAAGGCGATTTGGTCACGATGGATTTGGGGGCAACAGTCAGCGGCTACTGTTCTGACCTAACGCGGACGATTGTCATCGGGAAACCGAACAGCGAGCAACAAAGGCTTTATCGCGCCGTTTGGGAAGCACAACAACGAGGGATTGAGGCAGTGATGGCAAACCAGAAGGGCAAAAAAGTTGACAGCATCGTTCGCGAGGTCCTTGACAAACACGGCTTAAAGAAACTCCTCATGCACGGCATAGGTCACGGTGTCGGTTTGGAAATCCATGAAATGCCTTCATTGGGGCAGCGTTCAAAGGATGTCCTCAAGCCCAACATGGTCGTGACTGTTGAGCCCGGCGTTTATGTCCCTAACTTCGGCGGTGTGCGAATTGAAGACATGGTTTTGGTCACCAACGGCGAACCTGAAGTTTTGACTCGTTCACCGAACTCGGAAAAGATTTTGAGCGTTTAAGGAAAGTGAGCGCCCAAAAATTCGTCAACGAGAAAGGCGGTGCCATGATGCTGAAGAAGGCTGTTAGTTCAGCAATTGCACTCTTTGCCCTTTCGGCGCTTTTGTTGGCTCAACCCAAAAATCTTGAAGCGTTAAAGGGAAAGACAGTGCCTGACTTTCGACTTCGCGACCTTGACGGCAAAGTTTACCGCTTCAGTCAGTTTCGCGGCAAAGTCGTTCTGCTCAACTTTTGGTCACCCTACTGAAGCGGGTGCGGTGTGGAGGTTCCACACCTTAACGGCTGGTATCGCAAATACCGAAAAGAAGGTCTCATCGTCATGGGGCTTTCAACGGTCTCGCCCAAAGAGCAAAAAGATGCAGCCAAAAGATTCGGGCTGACTTACCCGCTGTTCCTTTGGGAACGCGACAAGTTGCCGACGATTTTGAAAGTCATAACTGGCTATCCGACAACGCTGTTAATTGACCGCAACGGCAAAATCCGTGAAGTTGTGTTCGGCATCCTGTTCGGTGAACAGAAGGAAGCCTTTGAGCGGAAAATCGTCTCCGTCCTCAAAGAGAAAGCAAAGGGCAACCAAACCGCCGCGCCTAAGAAAAAGAAGGGTTGATTTTGAGCGCTGTCAAGCCTATCACTGACTTCGGTTTCAAAAATAGATGCAGGCGAAACGAGCGAACTGAAAAAAATTTCGGGCGGAGGTGAAACCTTGATGCTTGAAACGAAACCAAAGTGGATGACATACGCGGAGATGGCTGAAACCTTAACGCGACCACAACTGCCGAGAAACATTCACAAAAGCACGGAAAGGCTGGTTTTCTGCTACCAGTTCTACAAAGTCCGCAACGAATGGTGGCAACTTCCTGAAGACGAACGGGAAGAGGGCAAGCGGGAGTTTTTGGAACTCCTCAACACATTTGACCAATGGCTCATCATCCGAACCTATTCAACGCTGGGCTTGAAAGCGTCAACGGATTTCCTGCTTTGGCTCGTCGCAAGGGAGATGAGAGGCATTGAGTTGTTCACTGCTGCACTTCAACACACTTTCGTCGGTCGCTACCTTGACAGACCTTACACCTACTTGACTTTAACCCGACCGTCAATTTACCTGCGACACTCGTCAAGACAACAGGAAACGAGAGGGCAGCAAAGTGAAAGCCAACAGGAGCAAGAGTTCACTGGCGAAGCGCCTTACTTCTTCATCTACCCGTTCACCAAAACCCACGAGTGGTATCAGTTGCCATACGAGCAACGCCGCGAGATGATGCTTGAACACTTCCGCATCGGCAATCAATTTCCAACTGTCCGCACCTACACCAGTTACAGCATCGGCTTAGACGATTACGAGTTTGTCGTTGCCTTTGAGGCTGATGATCCCAACGAGTTTCAAGAGTGTGTGATGAGGCTTAGGGAAGCGAAAGCGCGACCTTACACCCTCGTTGACACGCCCCTTTGGACTTGCTTGCGACGAAGTCCTGAGGAGTTGGTTGAACTGGTGTTGTGACTTTGTGGTGACTTTTTCGGTTGCGCCGTTGAGGGTAAGGCGGAAAACTTAAAAGGCGAGGCGCAAAAACCATGAGGCGTTATGATGCCGATGTAATCGTCGTCGGGGCAGGACCAGCAGGGGCAACCGCTGCCAGATTGTTAGCAGCGTGGGGAATTAGTGTGCTGCTGTTGGAAAGATACCGCTTGCCGCGATACAAGCCCTGTGGTGGTGCAATCACGAAGCGGACAATTCAGTTCCTTGCCCCTCTTGACATTTCACCCGTAATTGAAACTTGGGTGCGAAAAATCGTTGTCCAATCACCAAATGGGGAAAGTTTTGCTACCAATTTGCCTGAAGGGCTTATCGCAACCGTCATGCGCGACAAGTTTGATACCTACTTGACCGATGCTGCCATCCTTGCAGGTGCGAAGTTGAAATCGGGTGAGCCTGTTTTGAGGTGCGAACAGAGATTGGATGGGGTTGAAGTCATAACTGCTCGTGAGACTTACCGTTGCCTTGCACTAATTGGCGCTGACGGTGCAAACAGCGTGGTCGCAGAACAACTGGGGCTAAAACCGAAACGAAGGGCTGTCTCAATAGTCGTGGAACTTTCGCCCGAAGCGAGGGAGCGGTGGGATGACAGCATCCACCTTCACTTTCCCTTCAGCCTCAATGGCTACGCTTGGTGCTTCCCGAAAGGTGACCATTTGTCGGCAGGAATTTACACTCGTTCGCCACAGATTCCCAATTGGCGAGAGTGGCTTCACCTTTACCTCGCAAATTTGGAACTTAGCGATTGCTTGGACAGGCAAAAAATTCGCGGGCACACAATTCCCATCGCCGATAAGCGTTCTGTCTTTCACAAAGGCAATGTAATTGTCGTCGGCGATGCTGCTGGCGTCGCTGACCCGTTCACAGGTGAGGGCATTTCATGGGCAATTTACACTGGTCGGTTGGCTGCCGCTTTCGTCAGAGCGTTTTTGGAAGGTGAGAGAGACGCTTTGAGCGATTACACTCGTGCCGTTCGCAAGGAAGTTTTGGGTGAGATGAACGCTGCCAACCGTTTTGCCAAAATCTTGTTCTCCTTGCCACAGTTCAGTTTTCGGCACTTCCTTCGCCGAGAACCAGTTTTAAACAACTTCGCAAAGTTGCTCGGCGGCGAAGTTACCTACAGGGAACTTTGGAACAAGGCTTTGAGGAAAGGCTTGTCGCTCTTGATGCGATCTTAAGTGGCATGCAGCGCAGTCGCTTTGCTTTGTTTGTTCAAGTGGGGCGAGGACGGTGACTTCAATGGAAAGCGAACTTTCAGCCGAAAATCAACGGCTAAGGCGAAGGGTTGAAGAACTGGAACGCCAACTTGAGGAGTGGAAGCGTGAGTATGTCATCCCAATGCTGCTGCAAAGATTGCTTTCCCCGACCCATCGCGATGCTGCCTTTGAGCAACTTTTGAGTTTCGGCTACGAAGTTGTGCCCATCTTGATCGCACTATTGGAAAAGCCATTGAAGACGCTCAAGGAAGTTGGTGCATTGATTGAGCAGGAAACTTTGGCGGGTGACTTCTATGAGAGTTTTTTGAGGTTGCAAGTTATAGAAGGTCTCGTGAGGTTGGGGGCAAAAGAGGCTGTAAAGCCGCTGCTTAAGTTGCTCAAATCACCCGACACTCGCTTGAAATTGAAAGCCCTTTGGGCATTAAGCAAACTGGGTGATTCGCCCCAAAATCTCGTCTTTCAAATTGCCGAATCGCTCAACGACGCTGATTTAAAGGTTCGCGAGGAAGCCTTCGCTTTGCTGGGAGATTTGGGAAATCTTGATGCCATTCCGCTTATCATACCGTTTCTCGGAGACTTGAGGCTTGAAGGCGGATTTAGGGCAGCAGAACACGCTGCAAAGGCGTTGGAAAGATTGGGAGCAAGCGAGATTGTCAAGGCATTTCGGCGCATCATTGACGAAGGCGACTTGAATGCGTTGGAGATTTTGAGACCCTACCGCAAACCCGTGATTGAAGCGCTAATTCGCGCGCTGGACAGTTACCTTTCAGAACACATTGAAAACGCTGCAAAGGCACTCAAAGCATGGAACGCCGTTGAAGCATTGCCCAAATTAAGGGCAAAGTTGAGATGGGCGTTTTTCACCCTGAGTGACAAATCAAGGCAAGCGTGCGAGGATGCAGTCAAGCACTTGGAAAACTTCTCCCGCTTACCCGCCCCCGTTTCCCCCACTCAAATTCAGATTGAAGGCTTGCCCAGCCCTGCCAATCCAAGCGACATCAACACTGAAAACCTTCCGAGCCCTGCGAAAGTGCCAAAAGAAGATGGCAGCGATTGAAGTTGGGCACACTGCTGTCAAGGAAACTTCACTGAAGTCGTCTCGTTTGGTAGCGCAGGCGTTTTGTTTGTTCGGGTGAGACTTGTTCGCCCTTTTGAAGGCTTTGGGCGAGTTTGATGGTTTCCTGAGCCCTTTCCCGTTCGCCCAAATTGAGTAACCTCGTCGCTGCCGCTTCAAGTTTCTTTGTCGCACTTCCAACTTGTCCTACTTGCAAATCCCTGAGTGCTCTCGTCTGGAGTTCCGCTGCCGTCACCATTTCCATCGCACGGGCAACTTGAGGGTCAACGAAGGAAAACTTCTGAGCATCGGTCGTGTAAGTGACGACAATGTCAATGGGCGAACCTTGCTGCCATCCCGTTTTCGTTCGCCATTGTGGTCTAATAGATGCCAATCGGAAGACTCCTTCAGGTCTGGGCGGAGCCAAAAGTTCAACGAGGACTTGGGCGGTTTGACCACTCACCAAATCGCCCAACTGCAACGCCACCGCTCTTTCACCAACGACTTGCGCAGGCGCTGGAGCCAAAACGGGCTGGATTTTGTATGCCCGACGGACTTCAACGCCTTGACTGAGTTGGAGCAAAAGTTGAGCCTGAGGCGCCCCTACCTTGCGAGCCTGTTCAAACTCTTTAGCCATCGCTTGCGGGATTTGGGTTGGGTCGGGAACCCATTCTGCATTTCCGCCAGTTCGGTCAGCCAAACTCGTCATCAGTTCATCGTTGAACTGAGCGCCAAGCCCAATGGTTGAGATGGAAACGCCCATAGAAGCAGCCTGAGCAGCGACCATGTGACAGTCACTTTCGTCTTGGGCAAACCCGTCCGTCAAAACGACAATTCGGTTGACAACCCCGTCCGCAGTTGTCCCTTGTATCTGAGCCATCGCTTCCTTCAAACCAGTGCTCAGCCTCGTTTCCGTTCCGAGTTCCAAAGTTTCCAAGTTGTCCAACTGGCGAATCACTTCCCTTCGGTATCGCCCGCTGCTAAGAGGTATGACCGTTTGGGCATTTGATGCGAAAGCCACGAGGGCAAATTCGTCAGCATCGGTCAGTCGTTCCACAATCTGCCTTAAAGCGTCTTTCACGAAGTCAATCCCCCGCGGGGCGTTTTCAAGTTCGGGGGCGTAAGCGCCACTGTATTCCCACACCGTAACACCGTCCCGAACCGTTTGTCGGAGAACGCCTCGTCTCCTCAATGCTTCAAGTTGCTCTTGGGTTATCATCGGGAGCATCATGCTTTCGCTTTTGTCAACCACAACCAAAAGCCGAATCGGAAGGGCAACGGAAGGTATGTCCGAGACGGTAACGAGGACTCCGACGAGCCGAACGGATGAACTTGCAGGCAAGTAGGGTGTCCCAATTGTCCCTTGAATTCGCATGTCTGTCACCCCTTCTCGTTTGCAGAACTCTGCCCTAAGCCTTTCAGCCGTTGCAAATTTTGACATCGCCAAGCAAAATCAGAAGCAGCAAAAATTAACGCACCTAAAGTGAGGTGCTCGCCATGACGAAAAGCAATGCCAAACGAACCGTCGCTACGATGACCATTGAAGAGTTGCGCGAGTTCGTCAAGCAAATTATTGAGGTTGAGCGTCGCAAAGATTGCTATGTTGACGATGACGGAACTTTGGTCTTTTACACTGAGGAGGGATATGCCGATTACCTGAGAAAGGTCGGAAAGCCACCAAGCAAGGTTAAGGCAGTTTTCCTGAACGAAGGTGGATTGAAATGCCGATACAGCGATTACAAGTTGACACCGCAGGAGAAGCGAAGGTTGGCAAGAATCAGAAAGCAAATCGTTGAAGGGAAGGTTGTGCCGGGTGAGGTTGTTTTTGAGAAATTGAGGAAGCGAGGGATTAGGGTTTGAGGAAGCAACCTTGGCAATTTCAGTTCACTGAGCAAGCAGATCAGGTAATGGACCGGTTAAGCCTTCGCCAGCCTGAAATAGCCGAGGCTATTGGTCGGAAAATTCGCTGGCTTGTTGAAAATGCCGATTTCATTCAGCATGAGAAGATGGCAGGCATAGAGGAATACAGTCTTCATGTCGGGCAGTTCCGCATCCTTTACACCCTTGACTTTCAGAGGCGCATCATCACTATCGTTGACATAGGTAGGCACAACGAAGTTTACCACAGGCTTCAAAGGCGAATTAGGAGGCGACGGAAATGAGTGTGATCGTGAGAAATCCGAAGCAAGAAGAGTTGGCGACTGTGTGGGAAGTTTTGTGCGGCGCATTTGGCGAGGAGCCGAGGGAACGGTTCAGGAGGCAAATTTGGGAAGACAGCACTTTTGAACTGGAGCAAATACGCATAGCGGAAGTTGACGGTAAAATCGTCAGCCATGTTTGGGTTGCTGAGCGTCCCGTTTTCTATCGCGGGCAAGTCACCTTGCCAATGGGAGGCATCGGCGGCGTTGGGACGCTACCAGAATATCGCGGTCGTGGGTTGGCGACTTTGTTGCTTGAAGACGCAATCGCTTATATGGAGCGGAAAGGGCACGCAATAAGCATGCTGTTCACTGGCATCAACCCCTTCTACGCAAGGTTAGGTTGGGCTGATTTCCCTGAATGGAGGTTCAGGTTGCAGGTTCGGAGAGTCCCAGAAAAGTCCGAATTGCCCGATGGCTACTCTGTCCGACCTTGCGAACTTGAAAAGGACTTGACTGATTTGAAGGCAGTTTACAAAAGCCACGCTCAAGGTCTTCAACTCAGCCTTTGTCACGCCCGCCCTGACAAGTTCTGGCTTGACGGTCATCCTCAATATCTCGGCTTGAAGCCGAGTCATGTTGTCGTCAAAGAAAGTGCAAGTCAAAAACAGGTGGTTGGCTATGCCTGTGCCTTTCCGACCGAGCAAGGGCTTAGGCTCAGTGAGTTCGCTTACGACCCTCAACACCCGCAAGCGGTTGTCGCTCTTGCTATCGCTTTAGCGCGAGAGGCTAAAGCCGATGGAAAGGATGGTTTCGTGGAAGGTATCACGCCTTTCATGCACCCGCTACCCCAAATATTGGCGGACCTGACTGGAGCGACTTTGTGGCATCAGGTCTCCGAACACATGATGCTGAGGGTGAACAATCTGAGGCAGTGCTTGGAACTGGCTTCACCTTTGATGGAAAAAACTTTGTCGGAAGCGAAAGCGGACAACTTGAGCGGCTCGTTTTGCTTCTCGCTCTCGCAACCGGAGCAAAAGGCTGTGTTGGAGGTCAATGGTAGAAAAGTCAAAGTTCGTGAAGATGACAGCGCAGAAGTAACCCTTTCGGTCACGCCCCGTGAGTTTTGCTTGCTCTTTTTCGGCTTCGTTTCAGCGTGGCAGTGGCGACATTTGTTAGCGCACAAAGGCATCTTTCTGGACGACCGACAAACTGCGCTGCTCAGTTTGCTCTTCCCAACTCACCCTTCGGTTTACTGGGGTGGCGACCATTTTTGAAATCAAACGACCGTTCCCGGTTGGACAATTTCGTCAATGGCTTTCAGTTCCTCTTCGGTCAATGCCCCATCCCCGGCGTTTGCGTTTGCTTCCGCTTGCTGTGGCGATTTAGCGCCCGGGATGGCACAACTGACTGCTGGGTGTGACAACACGAATTGCAGCGCTGCTTGTGCCATTGTCCGACCGTCCCGTTCCAGAAACCGCAACCGCTCCACGATTTCCAACCGCCTCAAAAATCGTTCCCGCCTTTCGCCTTCGTTCCAACTGCGCCGCACATCATCGGTGAAAACGGTGTCAGGTGTGAACTTGCCCGAAAGAACTCCCATCGCCAACGGACCGCGAACTATCACGCCGATGCCGTTCTCTTGACAGTAAGGCAGCAAATCTCGTTCCGGCGCTCGGTTCAGGATGCTGTAATCAAGTTGGCAAGTGGCACATGTCCCGTGTTTGTTAAAACGCATCAAAGCGTCAACGGAGTTAGTTGAAATCCCGTAGGCTCTGATTTTGCCCTGTTCCTTCAAGCGTTCAAAGGCTTCAAGGAAGACTTCAATTTCGGCATCTGTCGGGTTGCCGATGTGGCACTGGTAAAGGTCAATGTAGTCGGTTCGCAAGCGGTAAAGGCTTGCGTGGCAGCAAACGATTATGTGAAGCGGTGAAGTGTAGGGTAGGGGATGACCGTGTCGGCGAGCCCAGTTTCCGACTTTCGTGGCGATGAAAACTTCGTGGCGGATTCCCTGCAAAGCCCTGCCCAGCAATTCTTCACTTCGTCCAGGCGGTTCACCGTAAGCGTCGGCGGTGTCAAAGAAATTGACGCCACATTCATAGGCTCGCCAAACGGTAGCGAGTGCCGTCCTGTCATCAACTTCACCCCACTGCCCGCCAATGTTCCAAGTCCCCAAACCGATGACGGAAACTTGCCATCCCGTTTTGCCCAATTTCCGATACTGCATTGCAACCACCCCTTTTCCTCAGTCTTCACGGCGAATAGTAGTTCCAAACTGCTTTTGCCCTGCGATAATTTTGCTGCAACCAGAGGCGAGGGCGGTTGGGATTAGGGTTCGGCGAATTGTTTTGGTAAATGCGCAATTTGTTGCCCGAAAGCACGATCAATTCCTCACGCCAATCTCCAGCGACATCGGCGACATAAAGTCTGTCGGCTTGTTCTTTGAATCGTGCGATGAACTTTCCCGTTAACGGCTCAATCACTGCCACATCTCCTGATTTGTGCCGCTCCTTTGCAGCGATATGTTGGCGTCCCGAACCATCCCAATGGATGGCGAAAATCACTTCAACGCCTTTCTCCGTCCAGTCAGGTGGTGCGACTTTGCTCAACTCGTAATCAGCGATGACCCTACCGAAGGCATCAAAGACCCAAGGTTTCTGGTGGATGTCATATCGGCTTCGGCACCAAATTTCTAAGCCCGGTCGGTTTGGGTCAAACTCTCCGACTGCAGCGTTTTGTGGTTCTTGTCGCTTGTGGTCAGCAACCCAAATTAGCCCCTTCGTTCCGAACAGGAAAACTCGGTTAGCCCCTTCCTCAAGGGCTACGACCTCCAAGCCCGGAATATCTGGTCGGACATCGGCAATAAAGACGCTGTCAATGTGAACGCTAACACTTGGCAAGCGGAAAATTTCCCGTCCATCAGGTGCCAAGATGCAACCGCTGATGATTTCGTCGCGACCATCACCATCCAAGTCCGCAACTCTCAAACCGTTGTGAGCGCAAGCGAGGAAATCGTCACGATGCCAAAGCGGTTTCGTGTTCCCTTTCCGAAGTTCGTCCAAAGCGAACGCCGCCACATATCTTCCCATCCGATAGCCCTCTGCGTTCGTCGCTTGAAGCACAATGTCTCTATCGCCCTTGCCCCGCAAGTTGACAATTGCAAGGTGCTCCCATCGTTCAGCCCCTTCGGGGACAGGAGGCTTCGCTGTCCATTTGGTCTTGCCCGTAATCCCATCAACTACATGGAGCGTGCTGTCGTTGGTCAAAAACAAGACTTCCGTTCGCCCATCGCCGTCAATATCCGCCGCTTGAACGCCTGCGCCGTGATGTCCTGGCAAACCTTCACTTTCCGCAGCGCCTCCGACCCTAAGGTCAACTTTGAGAACCCAAAATTTCTGTCCGTCCCACCGATAAGCCGCTACATGACCCCTAACCGTCACAAGGTAATCCATCCGCCCGTCCATGTCCAAATCGGCGACGATGATGCCACCTGCGCTGTCTTCTCTGCTCAACGGTGGGATGTCAAGGTTGATGGTGAAGGGATTGCTTGGGTAAGACGGGATAGGCGACTTGAGAGCAGACTTGGGAGCACGCGCGCAAAAGGTCACCGACGCTGCAACAAAAATCACTGTCAAGCCCAAACAGAACCCGCAAACCTTCATCGCCATCACCTCCGAATGTGTTTAAAACCACTCACGCCATTGGTTATATCCGCCTTTATTTGTCCACCGACTCTAAGTCGGTGTCTAAGGTAATGAAGCCTGCTAAAGCAGGCTATCAAAACTGGATAGCGCATCTCGTGATGCACCGAAATTTTTCAGTAGTGAGAGAGCACTGCCCTCCAAAACTACTCACCATTCGCTGCCGTTTTCGGCTCGGCAGGAGCCTCGCCCTCCCATATCCTGTCCCGTGTCCCTTGTCCCGTGTCCCGTTTTAAGTCGGTGTCTATGGTAACAAAGCCTGCTAAAGCAGGCTAACTGAAAAAGTTGCGAGTTGGTGGGTTGAGCGTTCAGAGAAAAAACCTAACTCGCAACCCTCAACCTGATTAGCAGGCTTCAGCCTGCTTTTGAATTCGTAGCCACCCACCTTGGGTGGGTGGTCAAAGGGCGAATTCTTCCCTTCTCACTTCCCGTCTCTCCTTGACAGAAATGTAGGCAGCCTCAATGATGGCGACGACATTCAAGTTGTCGCGTCCGCTGCACCAAAAAGGCTTGCCTGCTTCCAAAGCGTCAATGAAATGGCACATGGCGTTGGCAAAGGCGTCGGGAAACCATTTGCCCTGAAACTGTGGGAAGATTTTGGTTGGTGGGTCAACGGTGACGATGCAAATTTCTTCGCTGTCACCAGTGATGCAGCCTTTGTCGCCTTGGATAATGATTTCTTCTCTTGGATGCGGTCTTCTCCTATCCCCGCGATAAGCCCAGTTGTTGATGACGCAAGCCTGAACGCCGTTTTTGAACCTGATGAGCACAACCCCAAAGTTGTCGCCCTTGATGCCAGTTTGGGATGGGTCGCGACCCATGATTGCGTAAACGCTTTCCCACTCGCCAAACCAATGGTGAACGAGGGCAAAATGGTGGACTGCCATGTCACTTGTGACCCAACGCTCTTCCTTGCCATACCATGGATGAGCGCTCAAATCAAACCAGTTGCGGTTCTCAATTTGACAATAGTAAGGCGTGCCTATTGTTCCATCCCGCAAGTAGCGTTCCATCGCCAGAAACGCTGGAACGAAAACGGAGTTCTGGTTGACCATCAACGGAACGCCATATTGTTCTGCCACCTCAACGAGTTTTCGCGCTTGGTCAAGGTAAGGCAACAAGGGCTTTTGGACAAAGAGGGCTTTGCCTTTCTTGGCAGCGTATTCAACTATGGGCAAGCGAATTTCAAACTTGTGAGGTGCAGTTATGTCAACGATGCGAACTTCTGGGTGGTCAATCAATTCGCGCCAGTCGGTGGTGACGAAAGGGAGTTGCCATCTCTCTTTCATCGCCTTCGCTCGCTGTTCGTCCACATCGGCTCCGCCAACAATTTTCAACCCAGCATTTCGGTAGGCTTGAATGTGAGTGTTAGCAATTCCGCCCAACCCAACAATCCCGATGCCCCAATCCGACCGAGCCATCACCGATCACCTTTTTCGCAAGTTTTGAGCCCACAAAAATTTAGCGCCACCAAACGAGACAAAGGATAGGGATAGGCTAAAGGAAAGGAAACGGTGAAACGGAGAAGCGGAGAAATGGAGAAGCAGCAAATTTACGCATTACGGATTACGCATTACGCACTACTCTCACCTATACATCGGCAGCCTACGCTTCGCGTCCAGCACCCTAAACTTTTCACTTAGCACCTCGCAAATTACACCCCGCACTTTGCACTCCGCACTTACTTTCCGCACTCCGCACCCAGCACCTCGCACCCATTATGGCAACCTATCCATTGGCGCTTTTCGGATGTTTTCTAACGACCGAACCGCAGGGTCAACACTTGTGATGATCGTGGCTAAGCAGAGGAGGGAAGCGATGAGCCAAAAGGAACCACAAGTAGCGACAATGCCAACAAGGAGTAACATCAATTCAGTAAGCCCTAAGGCTTTGCCCCTACTCTGACCTTGTGTTGAGAAGGTTCTTTGCGGTTCGCGTAAAGCATCAACGATGGCAATAGGAACTGCCCCCATTACCATCAAAGCAAAAATCAATGCCGCAACAACCGTCACCAGCACCAAAAGAGGCATTGAAAATAGCCAAAGCCAAACTTGCGGTGGGCAACTAAACCCACTGCGAAACCAACCACCAACAGAAAGCCATAAAAACAAAGCCAGCCAACGAAATTGCCACCACCATCCACCGTAACGCCAACCGTTGACAATTGTTGAACTTGGCAAAGGCGTTATGAGCCACTGCCACAATTCGCCTGTCTGGTGTAATTTGCGCAAGTAGGAATGGACGGTCAAGTATGTTGCGAACCAAAAGGTCGGGACAAAAATCAACAGGAAGGCGAAAAAGACAACAGCGGTTAGAGACGGCACAAAAAGCCCAAAAGCGAAAGCAGCAAGATATGGCAGCCAACCGTAGCGCCAACGAGTCGCTGCCACCATGTGCCGAAAAACAGGGTTTTGTGAACGGGTGAAAAGCAATCTCTCTATCGCTGGTAGGACGAAGGCGAACTCACCGAACCGAGTGACGAAAGCGAAGAGATGCGCAATTTTCGCCACACCAAAATTTTGCTGAACCAAAGCAACGGGCGCGTTGACAAGTTGCCAAACAAGCCAAAGCAAAATTAACCTTGCAGGTGGCATCGCTGCCGCCATCCAAAGTGGAATGTTTGGCAGTGTGATTGAAAACAACCATCCGACCCGCAACGGGTTGATGGACGATAGTGCAGGTTGCCAACCCAAAATCAACAACGCTAAGGAAGGGCTGAATGCGACAAGGAGTGGCAACTTGAGGGCAAAGCCCATTATCGGCACGATAGCGAAACTTGACAGTAACTCAAGCCCCTTTATCCGCCACTGAACCATACCACGAAGAACCAAACTGCGGGTGAGGGCAAGGGAGAACGCATCGGCAACGGAGACGAAAAGCCAGACATGAAGGAAGGTGATGTCCAACTTTGAAATGGGCAAAGAAGCGAGCCAGCAACCGAGCAAAGGGACAAAAACTGCGATGAGCCGCCACGCAACCGTTTCCGCCAACCAAGCCACTGGTGGCTTTTCAGGAGGCGTCCTTTCAGCCCAAGCCCAATTGAACCAAAGCCAGTGCAAAACTCCAGCAAAGGCGAAGGTGAAGGAAGCACTTGCGGCAAAGCAATCTGCAGGTTGCCAATGTCTCACTTGCTGCAGCCATCCCCAAAGGTAGCCCTGCGAGAAGAAGAGAAACGCAAAGAGCGATGAGACAAAATAAAAGCGTCGCAACCCTTTCGGTGTCTCAAGCCATCTTGCCAACCTGTCAACCCTTGCCCAACCAACTGCTGCCATCAGCCAAAAAGTTGCCCAAATAGGCGTAAGCGCTGTCCCGTAAAAAGGTTGAGGCGCAAAGAAATGGAAGCCGCCTGAACCCTTTTCAACTCCTTGAAACTGCATCGCAATTATGCCTAAGGTGAGCAGAACAGTCCAAGCCGCAGCAAAGAAAACGCGCCGTTCAGGAGGTGCACTGCCGAGCCTTTGAATTCCTTCCGATGACCAGAGAGTAGCGAGCAGAAAAAGCAAAGGCAGCGAAACACTCGCTGGGACGGGCAGAAAGAAAAGCAAAATCAGCCCGAAAATTTCCATCCAACCGCTTGTGCCCAAAAGCAGCGAGAACGGAATTGCTGTTGCAATTGGCAGCCCTAAAAGGGCGAAAGCGGCTGCGTAAAGTGGCGACCAAAGCCCGGCAACGAAAAGCCTGAGAAACCAAAGGGGCAACTTGCGGGCTATGACCAACTCATGACTGCTGACAGGCAGAAGCCTCAAAAAGTCAAGAGAGCCTCGCTGGGCATCGTCAACGAAGGAGCGTCTGGGAACTTGACGGTCAATGTGGTTGAGGACGATGAAGTGAAAAATCATTGCGACGAGGAAAAGGTTTGTGCCTGCCCAGAAAGGACTGGCTTGGTCAATCAGGAAAAACGATGCCAGACCAATTTGAATGGCAATAGCACCGGCTATCAGCCCTTTGATTACCCTAACGAAGGCTTCGGCGTCAAAATCCTTCCACTCGTGATGCCAAAACGGGTTGCTTTCAAACCGCCAGTAGTTTCCCATCTTGCACAACCTTCCCCGTCAGTTCAGTTTCGCCCGCTGCACAAAAATTTGCGACAAAATTCTCGTGCGGGTGATGGCAATGCGGGTTCTCGCTACCATCGCAATTTGGTCTGCTGTTTTGATGTCCCCCTTAGTCTGCAACGCTGACAGTGCCATCTTGGTGAAGGAAGGGCTATGGCGTTTAATTGCCGAAGAGAACCAAATTGCCGTCATCAAGATTGACGAGAAAGGTTTCGTTGATGTTAGCCTTTTCATCAGCATCGTGGACAAGAGCGGAAAATCCAACATCGTCCACCTTGTCCTGCCATTTCGCGACAAACCCCTTTCTCTCCGTGCCGAGGAGTTGGTTTTAGCCGGTTTTCGGCGACAGCATGTTGAGGCATTGGAGGAGCGCGTGAGAGAGATTCAGTTTGCCCGTCTAAAGGCAATACGAACAATTGATGATGGTTTTCGGCTGACACTCGTTTTGGGCTTCCCAGTTGGGCTTTTTTTATGGAGGCAGGACTTAGCCTCATCAATAAGAGCAACTCCGCCGGGGATTAGGTTGGGTTCAGTCCAACACCTTGTCCCAGAACTTGTCGTCACAACTGAACACACGAGAACCGAGGTTTACCGAATAGAGCAGCCGAGCGATGTTGAAGAATTGCTGAGAAAGACGGAAGTTTCTAAGGAGCAACTTGAGCGTCTCAAGCGACAACTTGTCGGTCGCTACCTTTACCTCGTAACCGTTAAGACAGTCCCGCTGCAAATAAAATCGCAATCACCATCGGCAAGATCGCAAAGGCAAATTGCTGCAGTTCCTGAGAGCGAGCGTTTGGGAGTCGCTTTCCATGTCAGGCTGAAAGCGAGCAGAAACAGTGAAGCGTTGACTTTCACCTACCCTTTGGGCACGGGCGAGACATGGGGTAACCCTATTTCGCTGACGGAAATTTTCGTCGTCGCTCCATCCAAAGGTTCATTGCAACTTCGCTTCCCGCAAGTTAACTTACCTGCTGGCGTGACAAATCCTAACCCTCACCTCAGGAATTGGCAGCGAACCTTCCTTGGTCGCGATGAATTCGGGCACATTGCCCGAATAAGTTACACCAACGCAAATCCGTCCGAAGATGTGGTGGCTATTTTTGACCCGAAGAAGGCATCAACTGTCCCAGCGAAAGAGACAGCGGAAAAGATTGGACGGTTTGGTCGGCTTCCTTTCCTTGCCCTTTTTCTCCTTCTGTGGCTGCCAGCAGTCAGGCTTTTCCAAATCTACACCACCGAGCGCCCTAAACCCTTTGGCTCTTTCATTTGGGAAGCCATCGGGGTCGGATTTTTGTGGGCACTTGTCAATGGCTCTATGAGCCTTTTCTGGATGGGGAGCATTGAACTTGACTATTTTGAGTGGTTGTCATATCCAACGCAGACTAAATTGATTGCGGTTTTCCTCTTCGTCCTTGTGTTCGCCCTGCTCATTACTCTCGCCTTTATGCCATCCCTTAGACCGCTCAGGGTTAAGTTGCTGCTTGCGGCTTTTGGGCTGTTGATTGTTTTCATCGCTGCTTCTATTGACTTAGCCCCGTTAGTCGCACTTCTGGCGATTTTAGCGGCGTTGCCCTTAAGTTCCCTTGTCATCTATTTCTGGCTTAACCGTGAAGGCGAGCGGTCACCTACATACTGGCACTGCTTAACCTTTTCGCTCCTTTTCGGCTTCTCAGTGACGATGCTTTCGCTGCTGCTCCGAGAGACCCTCTTAGCAGTTGTGGGTGTTTGACGCTGGGAGCAAAAGTTCCCTTCTGCTAAACTTCCCAATTTCGCGCCACAATGTTGCGTGGCATTCAAAATGCTGCTTCAGTCCGTAGTTGATGACGCAAAAATTGAGTGCCGACTTGGAGCGGGACGAGGGACGGGGAAAGTTGGGAGGGCGAGGTTCCTGCCGAGCCAAAACGGCAGCGAGTGGCAAATAGCGAGTGGCGAGTAGTGAATGGCGAACAGTGAGCAGCGAATGGCGAACAATGAATGGCAATGCATTTGACCACCTACCCGAGGTAGGTGTCTAAGAATTCAAAGCAGGTTAAAGCCTACTGTTTGGGTTGAGGGTTCAGAGTTGTGAGTTGAGCGTTGATGGTTGCGAGTCAGGATTTTTCTCCAAACCCGCAACTTTTTTGGTTAGCCTGCTTTAGCAGGCTTTGTTTTTGTAGCCACCGACTTAGAGTCGGTGGACAAATTTGGGGAAGCCGTGCCATCCGAATTTTCGCCAAATGAATTTGGCGCTCAAAAAGTTCGTCATCAACCACTGGCTAAACCCAGTGGCACGATCAGTTTGGGAACATACTTTGAAACACTTGGTGGAGGTGAAGCGAAAGATGTTGGTGAGGCAAGTGGTGTTTCCGAGGGCGAATGAGGTTCAATTGGAAGAAGTGGAAGTTGACTTGACGCCCGCTGAAAACGAAATCGTCATCCGAACTTTGACAACAATTGTCAGCGCTGGAACGGAACTCGCTTGCCTTGCAGGTTTGGCTGATTGGGCTCCGTTCCCGTTCCGTCCAGGCTACGGCGCTGTCGGTGAGGTCATCGCTGTCGGAAGCAATGTCAAGGAAATCAAAGTCGGCGACATCATCTTGACCAACAGCAACCACGCAAGCCACGCAAAAGCAAGAGTCATCGCCGTCAAAGTCCCTGAAGGTCTTGACCCGGTCAAAGCCGTTTTCGCTCGTATGGCAAATGTCTCCATCACGGCTCTCCGTGTCAGCGATGCCGAACTGGGCGACCGAGTTGCTGTCATCGGTTTGGGTTTGGTCGGGAACTTAGCAGCCCAACTTTTCCAGATTGCAGGCTGCGATGTCATCGGGCTTGACAAAGTTTCAAAGAGGCTTGAAGTGGCGAAACTTTGCGGGATTGAAAAGATTGTCAACACCGAGGAAGTTGACCCAGTCCAAGCGGTCATGGATTTGACTGAAGGCAAAGGTTGCGAAGTCGTCGTGGACGCAACGGGAAATCCAGCAGCGACTTTGCTCGCTCCCAAACTGGCAGCCAAGTATGGCGAGGTGATTTTGCTCGGCTCTTACTTCGGTCGGAAGTTGGAAGCAAATGTTACCGAATTGTTGGAGCAAATTCACCTTTCAGGTCACGGCTGCATTACCTTCAAGGGTGCTCACGAATGGCGTTATCCCGTCAAGGAATCCCGCGAAGATTTGTTGCCCATAGAACGAAACGCTCACCTTTACAAGCACAGTTACGAGCGCAACGCCAAGATAAACCTTCAACTCATCGCTGAAGGCAAACTGAAAGTTGAACCGCTTTTGACCCATCTCGTCAAGCCGGAGCAATGTGCCGAAGTTTACTTCGGTTTGAGAGACAAACCCGCAGAATACATCGGCGTCGTTTTTGATTGGCGCAGTGAAGCGACTTGAAATTGGGGCGTCACCGACGGACGGGCGTTTTTCGTTTTTGGAATGCGGCGATGATGGCGGATTTGGTTGTCGGGATGAGGCGGGTTCGCTCTTTGCCGTCTTCGTCAACTTCCGTCACAACCCAATAAAGGTCGTCGCTTCGGTCAATGATGAGGATGCCATCAAGGTGGTCAATTTCGTGCTGGAAGATGCGAGCGAGCCACCCTTCAGGCTCAATGATGACTTTGTTTCCGTTTCGGTCAAGGGCTTTGACCCGAATTTTCAAATGGCGGTTCACTTCCGCTTGAACCCTTGGGATTGACAAGCAACCTTCCATACCGCTGACCAAATCGTCGCTCCGCCACTCAATCACCGGGTTGACGAGGGCGTAAGTTTCGCCTTCCCATTTCGCGACGAAAATTCGTTTCGGGACAGCGACTTGTGGGGCTGCGAGCCCAACGCCTTCGTTTTCTTCCATCGTCTCAAACATGTCGTCAATGAGTTGCTGCTCAGCCTTTGTGATTTTGCTGACGGGTTGAGCCTTCTGTCGCAAAATCGGGTTGCCGAGCGTAATGATTTTGCGAACTGCCATCTCCATCACCGCCAAAATTTTGACATGAGGACAACCGACGAAGTTACAAGGGGCTGATTTCGGATGAGGGTCGTGTTCATGGGGACACCTGAGTTTGCTGTCCCATCTTTGCAAGCAATTGTCAAGTCAGGTCACGAGGTCGTTCTCGTGGTCACTCAACCTGACAAGCCCGCTGGGCGAGGTCTGAAACTCAAACCCCCACCTGTCAAAGTTATCGCCCAGCAGATGGGTTTGCCAGTGTTTCAGCCAGAAAAGTTGAATGTGCCTGAAAGCCTTCAAGTCATCGCAAACGCAAAACCTGATGTCTTAGTCGTCGTCGCTTATGGTCGGATTTTGAAAGAGGAGTGCCTTGCCATTCCGCCAAAGGGTTGCATCAATGTTCACCCGTCCCTTTTGCCGAAATATCGCGGTCCATCGCCCATTCAACACGCAATTTTGAATGGCGATGAGGTCACAGGTGTAACGACTATGTTCATGGACGCCGGCATGGACACGGGCGACATCATCCTTCAGCAGGAAGTTCCCATTGACCCTGAAGACACTGCTGGCACGCTCAGCGAAAAGTTGGCAATGGTTGCTGCCGATTTGCTTGTTGAGACGCTGAAGTTGATTGAAGAAGGTAGGGCACCCAGAATTCCGCAAGACCACTCAAAAGCCACTTATGCGCCTTTCCTTCCACCCGAAATAGCCCACCTGAAGTTTGACCAACCAGCAAAGCATCTGCGGAACCTGATTCGCGCTTTGAATCCAGATCCGGGCGCTTTCGCTTTCTTTCGGGGCAAAAGGGTCAAGTTTTGGAGGGCTGAAGTTGTTGATGGGCAACCAACTGAGCAGCCGGGAACAATCGTCGCTTTGGACAAAAACCGATTGCTGATTGCGACGGGTGAAGGCTTATTGATGCCAACCGAACTTCAAACTGAAGGCAAGAAAAGTTTGCCAGTGAGCGAATGGCTAAAAGGAACGCAACCGCAGGTGGGTGAACGATTCTCGTAGCATTAACATTTGTCAAGCCAACACAAAATCCGATTGCATCGTCAATCGCCATTCGCTGCCATTTTCGGCTCGGCAAGAACCTCTTCCGCCCAATTTCGTCCCCGTCCCTCGTCCCACGATCCCGTCCCGTTTTTGAGGGTTGACGAATTGCAGAAGATGCGTTATGGGTTTATGGGCAAAAACGCAAATAGACGGCTGAGGAGGAAGCAAAGCGATGTTGGAGGCTGCTTTATCTGCCAGCAGGACGGAAGCGGTTTTAGTTTTGTGGACACTTCTTTTGCTTCTTTTGAGCGCCGCTTCCAAAGGGAGAGCAAGGGAAAGCGCTTTCGGGTTGACAATAGTCGGTTTGCTCATAGCACTCGCTGTAACGGCTGCTTCGTGGAATGCGACAACTGAAGCAGCCTTTGACGGCTCGGTCATGATTCGCTTGGACAGGTTTTCCCTCGCCTTCCACTTCGTCCTTTTGACCGGGGCTTTGCTTTCGCTGATTGCGAGTTGGGAATACCTTCAAGCCAGAGGTTGGCTTCGCAGGGTCAGCGAATATTGCGCCTTGTTGCTTTTAGCATGTTCTGGGGCGATGTTCGTTGTCAGCGCTACCGATTTGGTCATCTTGCTCCTCGCCATTGACACTTTGTCCTTAGCCTTGTATGTTCTGACTGGGTATGCGACCGACAGACCTTATCCCGTTGAGGCAGCAATCAAGTATTTGCTTCTCGGTGCGATGGCGTCAGCGTTTTTCGTTTACGGAATCGCCTTCGTCTACGGTGCGACGGGGACGACGAACTTGTTGACGATAGGCACGACCATAACTTCGCAACCGCTTTTGCTTTCCGTTGGTTTGGGCTTGCTTGTGGTTGGGCTGGCGTTCAAAATCGCTTTGGTTCCGTTCCATCAATGGGCGCCTGATGTTTACGATGGAGCGTTAACACCGCTGGTTGCCTTCATGTCAACGGCTCCCAAAGTTGCACTGATCACTGCCCTTTTCAGGGTCATGGAAGCGGGATTCTCAATGCCCCAAGTCAAGCCCATTTGGGCACTTGCATTGAGTGTGTTGTCGGTTTTGACAATGACGGTTGGCAACTTGGCTGCGCTCCCGCAAAGGAACATCAAACGGATGCTGGCTTATTCATCCATCGCCCATGCTGGTTACATAGTCATGGCAGTTTTGGCTTTGGACGAAGCAGGCATGACGGCACTGGTCTTTTACGGCGTCGCTTACACTCTAATGACAGTCGGCGCTTTTGTGGTGACACAGTTGGTGGAGAAGGAAAACGGCGCTCCTGCGCTTCTGGAAGAATGGACTGGCTTAGGTCACATAAACCCAGCGTTGGGATGGGCAATGGTCGTTTTCATGGCGGGTCTGACGGGTATTCCGTTCACTGCAGGATTTTGGGCTAAGTTTTTAACCTTCAAGGCAGCGTTGGAAGCGGGCTACCTTTGGCTCGTGATTGTTGCAGTGCTCAACAGCGTCGTGTCGGCGTTTTACTACTTGCGGGTTGTGATGGTGATGTTCGCGCAGCCACCTACGCCTCAAACTCGTCCCATCGCCCCGTGGCGGTTGGTCGGGTTAGTTGTAGGGGTATGTGCGTTGGTAACCTTGATTTTGGGCTTTATGCCAACAAACTTATGGCGGATGGGAGAGTTGGTGGCGTTAGCGCCATAATTGACGATGGATGGCGGCTGTTTTACAATGTTTTGCAGCCAAAGGAAGGAGGCGATGAAAAATGAGGAAATGGTTAGGTTGGACAATCGTCGTAGCGCTGGCTCTTTTGGGATTGGTTGTTTTGGCTGGGCAAGAGCCAGCGAAGGTGCAGTCTGGCGTTTACCTTTGTTCTGGCGTTGAAAGCCCTTCGTTGCTTCAAGTTGAAGGAGTTGGGACTGTCAGGCTGATCGGAGTTCAAGTGATGGAAGGAACGCCTGAAGCGAGCAAGGCTTTGGAGTTGGTGAAGAAACTGGCAGAAGGGAAATTGGTGCGGATAGATGTCTGCCCAGTCCGACCTAAGGACGAGCAGGGCAATGTCAGGGCTGAAGTTTTCTACGCCGAGAAGGGTCAATGGCTCAGTTTGAACCGAAGGCTCATTCGTGAAGGATTGGCAAAGTTGGTCGCTGAACCTGATTGCCACATTGACTTCACAACATGGCAACCATCGAAACCGAAAGCAGCTCCATCCAAAGTGACCAAACCAACACCGGCTCAGCGGGAGAGGAAGGTCGCTGTTGCTCCACCATCTCTTAGGGCAGTGCCTCGTGTTAAGCAGGAAGCACCAAAACCACAGCCTGTCCTAACTCGCAGGTCAGTTGAAGACATCGCACTGAGGACAATGGCTGTTCCTATCGCTTTCCGAGATTCCTTGTTGGCTGCTGAGCAGCGTGTGGTTCAAACTTCTGCGAACCTAAATGCTTGGCGCGAAGTTCGTTGGCGGATTGACACTCTTCAAAGGGCATTGCTGCCCGTCGCTGCTAAAGCGCGATTGACGCCTTGGCGGTTCTCCCAGTTGGTCCTCAGAGGTCAACCATCACCTTTGGTGGCTGGCGAATTGAATCAAGTTTTTGCTTCCATCGGTGGCGAACCGTTCCCGCAGCGTATCATCCGCTTAGGACTCACAAACCGAAAGGAGACTTTGGCTGAATTGCTTAACTGGTTCCCCGACATCAGGCAGCAATTGCTTCAAAGGTTGCGAACCTTGGGTGCACAGTTAGTTGGCGGCACGGCAGTTGCAACAACTGTCGGTGCTGGACCGATGATGGGCGGACCAGGAGCACCGATGGGCGGTCCGCCAATGGGTGGTCCACCGGTGGGCGGACCAATGATGGGAGGGCATGGCATGATGGGAGGGCATGGCGGTCCAATGGGTGCTCCAGTTGGGGGACCTGGTGGTCCGCCCCCAGTGATAGGAGCGCCGGAGATGCCTATGGAACCGCCAGGTTTTGCTGCTGCCGCTCATGGAGGACCAATTGGTGCACCACCAGCAGGAGTGCCTGGTATGCCCGGTATGCCGGGAATGGCAGGTGCTGGTGTCGGAGGTGCTGCTCCCGCTGCTGCAGGTGCAGTCAGCAACTTCTACCGATACTTGGAACTTGCAAGGACAGGGATGATTGACCCAGAGTTTGCTGCTATTTGCGTGCTCGCGTTGGAAGCCTACAAAGAGCAAGTGGATGAGCAAATTCGCTTAGCAACTGCCGAGTATCAGCGCGCGCGGGAAGAGTGGGCTGAGTTGAAAGAAATCATCGTCAGGGAGTTGAAGAAATTGGCGGCAACTCCTTTGAGAAGGTGACATAATTACTTGCCCGAACGAGGCTAAACGCCTACATGAGGACCCGCTGTGCAGGCAAGGTGGAAACTTCAATTCCGAGTATGAGGGGTGATCGTTTCCAATGGCTTTGACGAAGGAAGAAAAGGCTGAACTGATCAAGCGTTGGCAGCGCAATCCCAGTGACACGGGTTCGCCGGAAGTTCAAATTGCCATCTTGACGGAACGCATCAATAGGTTGGCTGAGCATTTGAGGCGACACAAAAAGGACAAACACTCCAGGCGTGGGCTATTGTTGCTGCACGGTAAGAGGCGGAGGCTTTTGCGGTATCTGGCTCGCACAAACATCACTCGCTACAAGGAAGTCATTGAGGCTTTGGGTATCCGAGACATCTTTGGAGCCTTGAGGGCGGCTCAGGCTGCGGAACGAGCACAACAATCAGCGTAATCGGCTCAGTCTAAAGGCTCTTGAAACAGCAGGTTGTGTTGTTAAGATACGCCCTTGGGACTTAAGCCGAGAAGGGTTGCAAGATTGGCTCTTTCAAAAACTGGAGGCGGTTAGTCCATGAGAGCAATAGTCGTTCAACGGGAAGTCGCTGGTCAAACTTTCACCTTGGAAACAGGGTTCTTGGCGCCTCAAGCAGATGCTGCTGTTGTAGCGCGGTGTGGCGACAGCATGGTCTTGGTTACGGTCGTTCGCTCAAAAGAGGTAAAGGCAGGGATTGACTTCTTCCCATTAGTCGTGGACTTTGAGGAACGGATGTATGCTGCAGGGCGCATTCCAGGACACCGCTTCTTGCGCCGCGAGGGGCGACCGAGTGACCAAGCGATTCTAACAGCCCGCTTAATTGACCGCTCCATTCGCCCTTTGTTCCCCAAAGGTGCTTTGAATGATGTCCAAGTCATTGTCACTGCCTTGTCTTTCGATTACGAAAACTCATTGGACATCCTCGGCTTACTCGGGGCAAGTGCAGCCTTGACAATCTCTGATATCCCCTTTGATGGACCGGTCGCAGGTGTCCGCATAGGTCTCCTTGACGACGAGTTTGTCGTCAACCCGCCTTTCAAAAAATTGGAGGCAAGTAAACTCGATTTGGTGGTTGCGAGCACGAAAGATGCTGTTGTAATGATTGAGGCTGGGGCTCACCAAATCCCAGAAAAGCAAATGATGGACGCCATCATGAAAGCCTACGAGGTCGCACAACCGTTGATTGAAATGCAGGAAGAACTGAGGGAGATGGTGGGCAAAGATAAAGTGCCCTTCACGACTTTGTTGCCCGACGAGGAACTCACGACCGCTATTAGGGAACGCTATGGAAGCGCAATCAAGGACGCAGTCTTGCAACCCAGCAAGGAAGAGAGGGAGAGGAAAGTCAAGGAGTTGCGGGAGCAGGTGATTGCAGAGTTAACGGAGACGGTGCCAGAGGACAAACTGGTTCTTTTGCCACTTTCCTTTGATGAAGCCCTCCACCGCATCGTTCGGGAGATGATTTTGAACGAGGGCATCCGCCCGGATGGGCGCGGTTATTCAGACATTCGCCCTATTACTTGTGCCGTCGGAATTTCCCCGCGAGCACATGGCTCCGGGTTGTTCCAAAGAGGCGAAACGCAAGTCCTAACTATTGCAACCCTCGGTGCGACCAGCGAGGAGATGTTGGTTGAGACAATTTTGGAAGAAGAAGTGACGAAGCGGTTCATGCACCAATACAACTTTCCACCATACTCAACGGGCGAAGTGAGACCTTTGAGGGGACCTTCGCGACGGGAAATTGGGCATGGAGCCTTAGCTGAACGAGCCTTGGAACCGGTCATCCCAGATGAAGACACTTTCCCTTACACCATCCGCTTGGTTTCCGAAGTTTTGAGTTCAAACGGCTCAACCTCTATGGCTTCGGTTTGCGGTAGCACTTTGGCGTTGATGGACGCAGGAGTTCCAATCATAGCCCCCGTCGCAGGAATTTCCATTGGGTTGGTCATGGAAAACGGACGATACGCTCTCTTGACAGATATACAAGGGATGGAAGATGCTCATGGCGACATGGATTTCAAGATTGCTGGCACGCGCCAAGGTATCACTGCCATCCAGTTGGACCTGAAAATCAAGGGCTTGCCTTTTGAGGTCATGGAACGAGCCTTTGAGAGGGCGAAGGAGGCAAGAGAGTTCATCTTGGACAAGATGGCTGAGGTTATCGACAAACCGCGTCCCGAATTGCCTCCTCACGCACCGCGCATCATCTCAATCAAAATCCCCACCGAAAAGATCGGCGAGGTCATTGGTCCGAGGGGCAAGCACATTAAGCACATCCAACAGGAAACTGATGCCATCATTGACATCCAACCCGACGGGACAGTTTTCATCACTTGCCCGAGTTTAGAGCAAGCGGAGAAAGCAGCGGAAATGATCAGGTTATATGCTGCCGACCCCGAGGTGGGCAAAGTTTACAAGGGCAGAGTGACAAGGATCATGCCCTTTGGCGCACTGGTGGAAATCTTGCCTGGCAAAGAGGGGCTCTTGCATATCTCCCAAATCAGCCACGAGCGAATCACATCCGTCAGCGATGTGCTAAAAGTCGGCGATGAGATAGAGGTCAAAGTCTTAGGTGTGGAACCTGACGGGAAAATCACTTTGAGCCGAAAGGAATTACTGCCACCACCAACTCGGTTGACCGTCCGTTCTCCTTCTGCTGGAGGGACTCGACCAAGGCTTGGTGGCACCCATTCTCGCCCACCGCAACGCCGCGAACCTGGTAGCGGAGGTTCGCATCCTTCGGGAAGATAAGCCCATTTTAATGGAGGGTCATCCGCGCTCGATCAACCGTTCTTTCAAGTGACTTTTGTTGAGCCCGCTGAAGGGAGTGACCCGTTCGTGGAGGAGATAACTCTCTTGCGCTTGCCCAACCAGTTGCAAATCGCGTATCAACCCGTTCCTTGGTCCCACACCGTCTCCGTAGGCATATGGATAGGAGCAGGCACGAAAGACGAAGAGGAAGGCGAGGAAGGAATCGCTCACTTCATAGAGCATGTGCTCTTCAAAGGCACGAAGAGGCGAACGGGGCGGCAAGTGGCTCAACTAATTGATGCTTTGGGCGGAAACATTGACGCCTTTACGGAAAAGGAACTGACCTGCTTTTACATGCGCGTTCTGCCGGAACATCTCCCTCAAGGCTTGTCGCTCCTCAAAGAGTTGCTGACGGAACCCCTGTTGCGACCGAAGGACATTGAAGTCGAAAAGAGCATCATCCTCGCTGAAATCCAGAACCTCGAGGACACGCCCGAAGAACTCGTCGGGGAAATCTTTTTCGAAGCCCTTTGGGACGGTCACCCGTTGAGTCGTCCCATTTTGGGCTCAAAAGAATCCGTCAAGAGGTTCCGTCGTTCCCATTTGGTCCGTTTTATGCGCAAACATTATGTCCCCGAGCGAACTGTCATTGCCGGTGCAGGCTCTTTGGAACCGGCAAAATTCATTGACTTGGTCTCCAGACACTTTGGCGATTGGCAAAACCGGACAAACACTTACGAGCGAAGCGAACAGCCACCTATCCCTTCTCCATCTTTGCGCTTCGTTGAGCGGCAGACCGAGCACTTTTACTTCACTTTCGGGGTTCATGGCTTTCCAGTAACCGATCCAATCCATTATCCGGCATCTGTGTTGGACATAATCGTCGGCGGGGGAGCAAGTTCCCGCCTTTTCATGGAAGTGAGGGAAAAGAGAGGCTTGGCATATGCCATAGGTTCTCTTTCCGCCGCCTTTAAGCAAGCGGGGTTTTTTGCCGTAGGTGGCAGTTGTTCCCCATCTGAGTCGGAGAAAGTGGTCAAAGTGATCGCTAAGGAACTGAAACGCCTCTGTCAAAACGGCGTCGGCAAGGAGGAGTTGGAACGAGCGAAGACTCAACTCAAACTCAGCATCGTCATGGCTCAGGAAAGCGTTACGGGTCTGATGATGAGGCTTGGGCGGCAAATTCACTACTTCGGGAAACCGATCCCCGTTGAGGACATCGTTCGGAGGATAGACCAAGTTACAGCCGATGAGGTCGTCAGTGTGGCGCGGAAACTTTTTGGAAGCAAATTCGCCGCCTCACTTCTCGGTCCAATCAAGGATAGCGAGGCAGAGAGGTTGGTGGCTATTCTGAACAACGAATGCCAGGTTTAACTGTCAAGCCAACTACCTCTGGTGGGCAGAGGAAACGGATAGGTAACCTTGTTGTCCCAACGCCGCTGGTGGTTATGAGAACCGTTCCGCTACTCAATTCGTGTTTTCCCCACGCCAACAATTTGGGGATGTAGCGTGCGCGAATGTATAACGGACCAACGAAAGGCAGCCGAATTTGACCACCGTGGGTGTGACCGCACAAAATGACATCGGCTCTCATTGCCTCTTTGTAGCGGACAATGTCAGGGGAGTGGGAAAGTAGGAGACAAAAAGCGTCTTCCGGAACTTCCTTCAAAGCCTTGACAACATTGTCGCGGTGCCAATGTGGGTCAGCAGTCCCAGCGACCCAAATTCCCTTCCTGAATTGGACGGCTTCATTATGGAGCCAGTAGCCACCGAGGTGTTCCAAAAACTTTGCAAAGTGTCCAGAAATCCCGTTGACAACTTCGGAGTTGCCCTCAACTGCGAAAATCGTTGCGATCTCGCTTAGTGCCTTCAGAAACTCTTCAGCAGCCCTCACACCTTTGCCGAGTGGAATCAAATCGCCCGTCAGAGCAATTAGGTTTGGCTGAAACCCGCTTATCAGTTCCAATGCCCTTCGCTCCTTCAACCCCATGCGGGTCATGTGCAAGTCACTTATGTGAGCGATGCGGAGTTCTTCGGGATTGTTTAGTTTTTGCGACTTGACATCGTAGCGAACCAATCGGACTTGGAAACTTTCCCAAACCCCGTAACCGACCAACCCAGTTGTCGTCAAAAGGATAAGGATTGGTTGCCAGTCCACGAAAGCATCACCCTTTTAAGGTTTCGTTCGCTGCTTTGAATTGTGTCGCAACATGTAGTGGCAATCCCTGATGCCCTCCGATCAGGTTTTGCTTCAAAATTGCGCTTGGAAAGGAGGTTCAAAGGTGAGTCGCTTCGTTGCATTTCTGTGCTTGTTTTTGGCTGCTCAAGCCTTTGCCCACGAGCGACCGTCAATAGAAGTTTACGGGGTTAACGAGCGCTACGAGGTGGTCGTTCCCTTAGTTGAAGAAGCGCCAGTAATTGACGGGAAAATTGATGAGCCCGTTTGGGAAAAAGCGGCAAAAGTGTGGGGCTTCAGGCAAATCTCGCCCCATCTGGGTCAGCCAGCGTCCCAACCGACAACCGTCTTCATTTTGACGACGAAGGACAAACTTTATTTTGCTTTCCGCTGTGGCATCAAGAGCAAGAACTCTATCCGTGCTTACGAAACCCGCTACGACGCTCCGATGAGAAGGGACGAAAGAGTCACTGTTTTCCTTGATACGCTCCACACCCATGACCGTGCTTATTCCTTCACGGTTAATGCTCGCGGGACGAAAGCGGATGAAAGGTTTGGCAACAGCGATTGGGATGGACAGTGGGAAGCAGCAGTTCAGGTTGGCGAGACCGAGTGGACTTGCGAAATCGCGATCCCTTACGCAATCCTGACCTTTGACCCAAACCGTCCGGTTTGGGGTATCAACTTCGGGAGATACATCAGCGAGACTGACGAGTGGACATCTTGGGCTTTTGAGCCCGAACGCCCTTTTGACATGCGCTATCGCCCACACCTCGTCGGTTTGCCTCTTGACAAGCAGCAAATTCACGCAAACAGCCAAACTGCCAAGCGGTGGTTTTTGAAAGTTTTTTCAGTTGCTGATTACCGAATGAGCGGAGATGACAAAGGAACTGGTGGCAATTACGGAATTGACGGTGAGTGGACAATCCGCCCAAACCTCGCTTTTCGCTTCGTCGCTAAGCCCGATTTCAGCGAGGTTGAGGAAGCCTTTGAGAGCATTGATGTCAGTTATGTAGAGCAGTTCGTGCCAGACCGACGGGAGTTTTTCGTGCAGGGAAGCGAGTTCTTCAGCGAGGTGGCTGTCGCAGGTGAAGGTTGGAGGCGGGGGAGCGAACCCAACCTGTTCTTCTCCCGACGGATTGAAAAATTTGACTTGGGCACGAAGTTAACGGGTGCGTTTAAAGACAGCAGGTTCGGTTTCCTCAGCACTCATGACATTGACACAGATGAACACACCTTCGTCCTCAACTTCTCCCGAACATTTGGGACTCGCGGGAGAACCTTTTTCGGGTATGTTGATGCCCTTCGCCCAAACAGTTTCAATCGCGGGTTCGTTATTGGTGGCGAAACCAACTTCGGTCACCGAAACCGATTCTGGTTGAGGGGAAGTTATGCGCGCCACTTCTCTTCAGATGAGGAGCGAGACGGTGAGGCTGGGACTTTTCGGTTTGGATACGGTGACGAGAGGTGGTTCGTCTCTTTAGGCTATACTGCTTTCAGCCCTAACTTCCGTCCTTTGCTTAGTTACACGCCCCGAACGGATTTCAAGCGTTGGTCTATTTTCATCAACCGAAACTTTCGGTCAAAGGGCAAGGAGTTTTACCGAAATGCTGGTTTCTCTCTTAACTGGGGCAAAGGCGAAACTTTCAGCGGCAAATTCTTTGAGCGCAGTTACGGCTTCAACCTTTGGCTGGAACTGAAAGACCAAACGGAAATAAGCCTTGGTTTCAACCGAAACAAACACGCCGAGTATCACATCCGTGAAGAACCCTTCAACGACCGTTCGTTTTACTTGTCATTGGATTTGGGTGGGAACAAGCCCTTGAGGGCTGATTTGTCCTACGGCTTTGGGCGCGCCTTTGACGGGCGATACACTCAACCACGCATCTCAATCCGATGGGACAAGCCCGATGGTTCGTGGAGAGTTAGGTTGAGTTGGAGCCAAAGGCATCAAACTTATGGCGACGGGACTAAGCAAACAATCCGATCTTACGAGGTGAGCGTCACAAGGGTTTTGAGCCGCGACAGGTGGTTGGTGCTCCGATACTACAACCGAGGCGGCGATTACAGTGTCAAGAACTTCGCACTTTCGTTCAGAGTCAAACGGGAGACGGGCGAGGAAGTGTTTCTGATTTTGGGTGACCCTCGCGCTTCCGAGACCCGCAGCCGCATCGCTGTCAAGTGGATTTTCCCATTCAGGTTCTAAGCCACTGCAACTTTCTCGCCGACCGTCAGGTGTTATCCTTGCGACAAACGGGTAACCTAACTATGCCGTAGAGCGTCATCAAGTGGAAAATTTTCGCCCCTTACGGGGCTCCTACTGATGATGACAACATGACACCTGTAGGAGTGGCGTTAGCCACGAACGAAAAAGTCGCCCCTTACGGGGCTCACACAAAAGGCAACAAAAATGAATGTAGGAGCGGCGTTAGCCGCAACAAAAGGGGTGCGATCACCGCCATGCGCAATTGGACGGCGTTTGCCATTTTCGCTCTCTCAGTCGCCCTTTTCGGTTGCGGAGGCGGCAACGGGATATTGCCTAAGCCACCTGAACCGCCCATCAGTGATGGGACATCCACTTTCGTCATCTCCGTCCAATCAACTCCGCCTGGTGCCGAAATTTTTTTGGACGGTCGTTCAACAGGTTTGAGGTCAACATTGATTGAGACTGACCCGATTTCCCTTCCGCTCCCTTTGGTTGAGGGGCGAACCCATTTGCTCACTTTGCGTTTTGACGGCTACCACGACTGGCATCAATGGGTTGAACGAACGAACGAAGGGACAGTCATCGTCAAAGCGAATTTGCAACCGAAATCCAATTCGGAAGGTTTGCTCATAGTGACTTCCGAACCTTCAGGGGCAAAGATCATCTTGGACGGGACCGAAACGGGCAAGGTGACACCAGCAACGATTTCAGTGACTCCATCCTGCCACGCCATTAAGGTTGAAATGGACGGGTTTTTGCCAGGCTACGAGACTGTTTTTGTGCCTTCAGGCGAGCAAGTTGAAGTTCACATCCCACTTCAGCCCAAGAACACGGGCGTTATAAGTGGCGTAGTTTACGACAGGTTCGGTGGCACACCAAGTGGTGCTTTCGTTGAATTGAAAACCCCGCAGGGAGAAGTCATTGACCGGACTCGCTCAACTTCTTTCGGGCTTTTTAAGTTTCGCCCTGTCCCACCCGGCAACTATATTGTCACTGCCGAAATTGAAGTTGAGGGCGTTCGGGAGGTTGGGCAAGTCGAAAATGTTGTCGTCAAGTCAGGAGAGCGAACCTTTGTTTCGCTCGTCGTTTTCCCCGCTGGCTTGGTGGGAAGCATTGAAGGAGTGGTCAAAGAGCCCGATGGGAAACCGATACCCAATGCCCAAGTCGCAGTGCTTTACTACGCTGCCGATTTGGATTTCGTCTTGACGAGTAGGAGAACGATGACCGACGAACAGGGTCGGTTTAGGCTTGAAAATGTCCCCGCCGCGACTCAAGTTGTCGTTGCCCGAAAACAAGGCTACCAAGCAACTCAAACACAAGCCATCGTCCGAACGGGCGAACGAACTTTTGTTGAAATCGTCTTGCAGCCCTTGACTGGCACTCAAGCATTGCAACCCCCAACGAAGGTCTTCGCCATCTCATATATCGTCCCGACAGAAATTTTGCCGAATGAAGGGAAAGGGGCAAGGCAGAGAGTTGAGGGCGCTGGAAGCGGTGCTGAGTTTTATCGGCAAGTTTTGGCAAGTTTGCTGCTCAAGCGAGGTCACCCGGCATCTCAAATTTTTGAACGGTTGGCTAAATCCAAGCGAACGCCCACCCGATTTTTCCCCGAAGGGTTCATCGGGAGCGTGGGGATAGGCTGGGAACCTCCGCTTTCTATCCCGTCGCAAGGGCTGTTAGGCTATCGCGTTTACAGGAGCGTCCCAACAGCGACAGGTTGGAAACTTCGGCTCGTTATTGACGAGCCAGAGCAAACAACCGCTGAAGATGTGTCCTTTGATTTCACGCCTGGATGGACCTACCGATACGCAGTGACGGCAATTATGCTTGATGGCAAAGAAACCTCAAAGAGTGAACCTACCCAAGCAACCTTCCTTTCACCGATCCGTTTGGTTGAGCCTGCCGACAACGCCGAAGTGGCTCAATCTCAACTTCAGTTCCGATGGACACCTGTTGGAGGTTCCGTTCCCTTCTACTTCGTGCAACTTTACAGCAACCCTGAGCGGAGCCTTC